>BNJS01003717.1_pt1 | contig 240296 bp, 266 predicted proteins | sample 8540461 | NCBI WGS metagenome assembly BNJS01 (sample SAMD00202454, study PRJDB9452) | human saliva metagenome | isolation source: human saliva | place: Japan
ACATACTCTAATACCTCAAAACCTAGTCTTTTGTAAAGGTCTATAGCCCTCTGATTACTTGCACAGACCTCCAGCCTATACCTTGCTGCCTCAGGAAAGTCATCTTTGACCTTGGCAAAATATTCCTGGGCTATACCCATAGACCTATAGTCTTCACTTATAAAAAGATCCTCTAGCTGGATTGTAATACCCGCTACCTCTGAAGCATAGTAGCTAGTTACAATACCAAATCCAACTAGGTCTCCTTTGAACCTTGCTTCGTATCCTCTTATAGAATATTCTCTCGACAGGATATCCTTTAAAAGCTTCTCTATAACAGACTCATCTATTGGATCAGACACTGCATCTGACCTATAAAATAGCTTCATCATGCCCAAAAGGTCCTCATAATTTTCTTTTTTAAAATCTTCAAACTTGACCATATAAACTCCTATTTGCTAGTACTTTCCATGAATAAATCCTTTTATAGTTTTTACACGTTTAATATATAGTATATCATATTTTTTTCCTTATATTTTATTAATTTGCTATTTTTTGATTTGAGACAAAGTAAAAAGGGCCATACCCCTGTGTTTAGTAGTGGTGAATAGCCCTAATTATATTTATTTTGTATGTGGTTTGTTTAGTCTTTTTAAGTCCTTATATACCGATGTCCTACTTACCATCATCCTTTTTAAAAGTCAAGAACCAGTCTAGCATATTGTACTTGCTTGTATCCTTAACCAATTCATGTCTCTGCTCTACCTCTTCACTAGTTGTTGGTGGAGGTACTATTACATCCTTGCCTGGCTCCCAGTTAGCTGGTAGGGCTACTCCATCCTTTTCGGCCTTCTGCAGTCCTAATAGGACACGCTTGATTTCAGCAAAGTTTCTTCCAAGTGATGCTGGATAGTATAGGATTGTCTTGATAATACCATTTGGGTCGACAAAGAATACTGCCCTCACTGCATGTGTGTCAGATTCTCCCTGTAGCATGCCATAGGCCTTAGCTACCTCCATTCTTATATCTGCTATTAGAGGGAACTTAACCTTTGGCTTTTCTATTCCATCCCAAGTATAGCCTTCTATAGCTTCTAGCCAGCCAAGGTGTGAATGTAATGAGTCTATAGATAGTCCCACCAATTCAGTATTATATGATGAGAACTCATCATGCATGCTAGCAAATGTCATAAACTCTGTAGTACAAACAGGTGTAAAGTCTGCTGGATGTGAGAATAATATTACCCACTTGCCTTCAAAATCATTAGGGAAGTGCATAGGTCCCTTTGTTGTTACAGCTTCAAATTCTGGTGCCTTTGTTCCTATTAGGGGAAATCTAACCTGTTCCTGTAATGTTTCTAGTCTTTCCTGGTTCATATCTAGTCCTCCTTAGTTTTATAAACTTTCTTTATTTTTATATATACAGGGTCATTCTTGACCCTGATAAAACCTAGTTATTATTAATTCTCATTCTTATTATACCTTATTTTAATCATATTTAAACAGCTTTTTTAAAATTTTATAAAAATAAGTGGTTTTTTTAAAATAAAGATTGCCCGTATAATGGGTGGTTTGCACAAGGTCTATAATCAAAAAAGTTAGTGGTCAACATCTAAAGGGTCTATGTACTACTTGTCCTTTCTAAACAGATACATACTCCTACAAAAAAATTAGCGTTGGGAGAGAATTTTTTCTCTCACCAACGCTAAATATTATACAGCTAATATCATATGACCCCTATACTTGAGTCACTAGATCATTTCATCTAGATCGTAGTCGCTGTGCACGTCTTCTGTTGCGTCAACAGCTTCTTCAACAACCTCTTCAACGTCCTTTTCTATCGCTATATTTCTGTACTTCTTCATACCTGTACCTGCTGGTATCAGCTTACCAAGGATTACATTCTCCTTTAGACCTATCAAGTGGTCTTCTTTGCCCTTGATAGCAGCGTCTGTAAGGACTCTTGTAGTCTCCTGGAATGATGCAGCTGATAGGAATGAGTCAGTCGCAAGAGAAGCCTTTGTAATACCTAGTAGGACCCTCTTAGCCACTGCTGGCCTTAGACCCTTTTCAAGAGCTTCTTCATTGCACTTATTGTATGTAAGAACTTCTTCATATCCACCTGGCAGTAGGTCTGTATCACCTGGATCCTCAACCTTAACCTTAGATAGCATCTGTCTTACTATTACTTCTATATGCTTGTCGTTGATATCAACACCCTGTAGCCTATATACTCTTTGTACTTCCTTAACAATGTAGTCCTGTACACCGCCAATTCCCTTAACCCTAACAATATCGTGTGGGTTAATAGAACCCTGAGTCAAAGGCTCTCCAGCTTCTATATAGTCGCCGTTCTTTACCTTTAGCCTAGATCCATATGGTATCTGGTAAGCTTCTGCCTGGCCATCTTCTGAAGTAACTACTACCTCTTTTCTCTTGGCTGTTTCATCAACTTCTATCTTACCTGATATTTCAGTAATTACAGCTAGACCCTTTGGCTTACGAGCTTCGAAAGCTCCTCAACTCTTGGAAGACCTTGAGTGATGTCTCCACCGGCTACACCACCTGTATGGAAGGTACGCATTGTAAGCTGAGTACCCGGCTCACCTATTGACTGGGCAGCTATGATACCTACTGCTTCACCTATATTTACCGGCTTACCAGTAGCAAGGTTTCTACCGTAACACTTAGCACATACACCATGTTCTGTCTTACAATTTAGAACTGTCCTGATCTTAACCCTTTCAACTCCACAGTCTATAATCCTATCTGCATCGTCTTCTGAGATCATATGGTCTCCTGGAACCACTTCCTGACCAGTTTCTGGGTTAATAACTGGGTCTATAGTGTATCTACCTATTATTCTGTCTCTCAAGTCTTCTATAACTTCATTTCCATCCCTAATAGCAAATACGTCTGTAGTTTCTTTTGTTCCACAGTCTATATCCCTTACTATAACGTCCTGGCTGACGTCAACCAGTCTTCTTGTCAAGTAACCTGAATCGGCTGTACGAAGGGCTGTATCGGCTAGACCCTTTCTAGCTCCATGCGAAGATGTAAAGTATTCCATTACTGATAGACCTTCACGGAAGTTAGACTTAACTGGTATTTCCACTGTCTTACCTGATGCATTGGCCATCAGACCACGCATACCTGCTAGCTGTCTGATCTGGTTCTTAGAACCTCTGGCTCCTGAATGGGCCATTATGAAGATATTGTTCATTCTGTCTAGACCATCCATTAGGGCATCAGTTACCTTATCAGTAGTTTCTGTCCAAGTTTCTATTACCTTTTCGTATCTTTCATCATTTGATATAAGACCCCTTCTGTAGGCCTTTTCATACTTGTCAACTAGGTCTTCAGCTTCCTTGATATATGTATACTTAGCTTCTGGTATATCCATGTCAGCAACAGCAACTGTGATACCACCAACTGTTGAATACTTGTAACCCATAGCCTTTACATAGTCAAGAAGTTCTGCAGTCTTAGTATTTCCATGCTTTCTAAAGCACTTGTCTATAATCTTTCCTAGGGACTTCTTGTCTGCTAGGAAGTCTACCTCTAGGCTGAACGGATCCTTATCCCTATCAACAAACCTAGGTCCTGAGGTATACCTTCATTAAAGATAAACCTACCAACTGTAGATTCTACTAGGGAAGACCTACCATCATCTAGAGTTAATCTCATCTTTACAAGGGCATGTAATTCTACCTTGTGGTTGAAATATGCCAATAGTAGTTCATTGTAGTCCTTGAATACTGAACCAGTTCCCTTTGCACCCTCCTGGGCTTCTATTGTCAAATAATATGAACCAAGAACCATGTCCTGAGAAGGAGTAGTTATTGGAGCACCATCCTTAGGTGCTAGTATATTATTCACAGATAGCATTAGGTATCTAGCCTCTGCCTGGGCCTCTACTGATAGTGGCACGTGGACAGCCATCTGGTCACCGTCGAAGTCGGCATTGTAGGCTGTACAAACTAGTGGATGAAGCTTGATTGCCTTACCCTCAACTAGGACTGGCTCAAAGGCCTGAATACCTAGTCTATGTAGGGTAGGGGCACGGTTAAGTAGTACTGGGTGGCTCTTAATTACGTCTTCAAGTACATCCCACACTTCTGGTTTTACCTTTTCTACTATAGTCTTGGCAGACTTGATATTGTGGGCAAAGCCTCTTTCTACTAGCTTGTCCATTACGAATGGCTTGAATAGTTCAAGAGCCATCTTTTTTGGAAGACCGCACTGGTAGAACTTAAGCTCTGGACCAACTACGATAACAGAACGACCAGAGTAGTCAACTCTCTTACCTAGTAGGTTCTGTCTGAAACGACCCTGCTTACCCTTTAGCATATCTGATAATGACTTAAGAGGCCTATTACCTGGTCCTGTAACCGGTCTACCCCTTCTACCATTATCTATCAGGGCATCAACTGCCTCCTGTAGCATTCTCTTTTCATTTCTAACTATGATTTCTGGAGCCCCTAGTTCAAGAAGCCTCTTCAATCTGTTATTTCTGTTTATAACCCTTCTATAAAGGTCATTTAGGTCAGATGTAGCAAACCTACCACCATCTAGCTGAACCATTGGTCTTAGGTCTGGTGGAATTACTGGTATAGCCTCAAGGATCATCCATTCTGGCTTGTTACCTGACTTTTTGAAGGCTTCTACCACCTCTAGTCTTCTAATAGTCCTAACCCTCTTCTGACCAGTTGCATCCTTCAAGTCTTCTCTCAACTCAGCTGACTGAGCTTCAAGATCTATCTTTTCTAATAGCTTCTTTACTGCTTCTGCGCCTATACCAACCTCAAATTCATAGCCATACTTTTCTACAGCATTTCTATATTCTCTTTCAGTCAGTACCTGCTTGTAGGCTAGACCAGTATCACCTGGGTCTGTGACCACATATGATGCAAAGTACAATACCTTTTCAAGAGATCTCGGTGACATATCAAGTAGTAGACCCATCCTTGATGGTATACCCTTGAAGTACCAGATATGAGACATTGGAGCTGCCAGCTCTATATGACCCATTCTCTCTCTTCTTACCTTGGCCTTCGTTACTTCAACACCACATCTATCACACACTACGCCCTTGTATCTTACTCTTCTATACTTACCGCAGTGACACTCCCAGTCCTTCGTAGGTCCAAATATTCTTTCACAGAATAGACCATCCTTCTCTGGCTTCAAAGTTCTATAGTTAATTGTTTCTGGTTTTTTTACTTCTCCCCTTGACCACTGTCTGATTCTCTCCGGAGATGCCAAACCTATTTTTATCGACTCAAAATTGTTTAATTCAAACAAGGAGTTCTCTCCCTTCTTTCGATACTATTAATTTTATTTAAACGCATCCTGGTAACTGTTAAAACCTACAGCTACCAAGACACCACCATCTTTACCTCATAGATAATAAATATCCATTAAAATCCTAGTCTTCCTAGAATTCATCCTCGTATTCATCGTAAGAATCGCCGCCTTCGAAGCCATCTTCGTCAACAAATTCCTCTATTTCTTCAAAGTCACCCTCTTCATTGTCGCTGAATTCATCATATGAATCTCCGTCTACCTCTTCAATCATGTGACCTTCTTCTATATCCTCTGTTACGATGCTTTCTATCTTGAAATTCGCCAACAGCTTCTTCTTCATCATCTACTGATTCCTTGATGTCTATTGCTAGACCCTTCTGGTCAAGAGCACTGACATCCAAGCATAGTGACTGTAATTCCTTCATCAATACTCTGAATGATTCTGGCATTCCTGGCTCTGGTATATTTTCACCCTTAACGATAGCTTCGTATGTTTCAACCCTACCCTTAACATCGTCCGACTTAACTGTCAGGATTTCCTGAAGGATATGAGATGCACCATAGGCTTCTAGGGCCCAAACTTCCATCTCTCCGAATCTCTGTCCACCAAACTGGGCCTTACCACCTAGTGGCTGCTGAGTTACTAGTGAGTACGGTCCTGTACTTCTTGCATGTAACTTGTCATCAACTAGATGATGTAGCTTAAGTAGTACATGTAACCAACTGTGATTCTATTGTCGAAGCTTTCGCCTGTACGTCCATCATATAGAGTTAGCTTACCATCCCTTGGATAGCCTGCCATTTCAAGAGCATCCATGATATCGTACTCGTTAGCCCCATCAAATACTGAAGTTGCTACATGCCAGCCTAGCTTCTTAGCAGCTAGACCCAAGTGCATTTCAAGTACCTGACCGATGTTCATACGAGAAGGTATACCCTGTGGATTTAAGACGATGTCCATAGGAGTACCATCTGCCATGAATGGCATATCCTCTTCTGGTAAAACCCTAGAGATAACACCCTTGTTACCATGACGACCGGCCATCTTATCTCCGACCTTTATCTTTCTCTTCTTGGCTATATAACACCTTACAAGCTCATTTACACCTGGAGATAGGTCATCTCCATTTTCCCTAGTGAAGATTCTTATATCAACTATGATACCTGATTCTCCATGAGGAACCTTAAGAGAAGTGTCTCTTACCTCTCTAGCCTTTTCGCCGAAGATTGCCCTTAAAAGTCTTTCTTCAGCTGTTAGTTCAGTTTCTCCCTTAGGAGTAACCTTACCTACTAGGATATCTCCTGAGTCTACCTCAGCACCTATTCTGATGATACCCCTATCATCTAGGTTCTTGATGGCATTTTCACCAACATTTGGTATATCTCTAGTGATTTCTTCTGGTCCTAGCTTTGTATCTCTGGCTTCACACTCATATTCTTCTATATGAATTGTAGACAGCCTATCTTCCTTTACAAGTCTTTCATTGATAAGTACGGCGTCCTCGTAGTTGTAACCTTCCCATGTCATGAAGGCTATCAAACAGTTTCTACCAAGGGCAATTTCACCATGGTCAGTCGCTGGACCATCGGCAATTACATCGCCAGCCTTAACCTCTTCATTCTTGCTCACTATTGGAGCCTGGTTTACACAAGTACCAGAGTTTGACCTCTTGAACTTAAGTAGTTTGTACCTATCCTTATCTCCATTCTCCTTCTTGATGATGATTTCATCAGCAGATACCCTGTCAACTATACCATCATTCTTGGCAACTACCACTGCACCAGAGTCCTTGGCTGCCCTGTACTCAATACCTGTACCAATGATTGGGGCCTCTCTTCTAACTAGTGGCACTGCCTGACGCTGCATGTTTGATCCCATCAAGGCTCTGTTGGCGTCGTCATTTTCTAGGAATGGTATCATGGCTGTGGCAACTGAAACAACCTGCTTAGGAGAGATATCCATGTAGTCAACCCTGTCTTCTGGAACCATTTCAACGGCACCTAGGACAGTTCTACAGATTACCCTGCTGTTTACGAAATGCCCCTCTTCATCCAACTGTTCATTGGCCTGGGCTCTAACGTATAGGTCCTCCTCGTCAGCTGTTAGGTAGTGTATTTCATCGGTTACAACCTTGTTTACCTTGTCATACTTTCTATATGGAGATTCTATAAATCCGTATTCATTTATCTTAGCGTATGTAGAAAGTGAGTTTATAAGACCGATATTTGGACCTTCTGGAGTCTCTATCGGACACATTCTACCATAATGTGAGTGGTGAACGTCACGCACTTCGAAGCCTGCTCTTTCTCTTGATAGACCACCTGGTCCAAGTGCAGATAATCTTCTCTTATGAGTAAGCTCTGACAATGGATTGGTCTGGTCCATGAACTGAGACAACTGAGAAGAACCGAAGAACTCCTTAATTGCTGCAGAGACAGGTCTAATATTAACTAGGGCCTGTGGAGTGATAGTGTCCATATCCTGAACTGTCATTCTCTCTCTTATTACCCTTTCCATCCTTGAGAAACCTATACGAACCTGGTTCTGTAGAAGTTCTCCTACACACCTTATTCTTCTGTTTCCTAGATGGTCTATATCATCTATGTTACCAACTCTATCCTTGCCATCAATCAGGTAGAATAGGCCAAATTCGTAAGATATAGATGCTATAATATCGTCTAATAGGATGTGCTTAGGAGCTAGCTTCTTATAGTTAGAAGCCAATACTTCCTTCAACTGAGCCTCATCCTGGTATGTTTCCATGAATTCTTTTAATGTTGGATAGTGTACATCTTCCTTTATATTGAGGTCAGATATATCAAAGTTGATATGAGAATTTATGTTAACAAAGTTATTACCTATTACCTTTATTTCCTTCTCATCATCTATAGCTATCCAAACAGCATTGATACCAGAGTTCTGGATTTCCTTAGCAAGGTCTAGAGATATTTTTTCTCCAGCCTCAGCAAACTTTTCACCAGTTTCTGGATTGACAATGTCTCTAGAAGCCACCTTGTCCATAATCCTGTAGCAAAGGGCAAGCTTCTTGTTGAACTTATACCTGCCAACCTTGGCAAGGTCATACCTCTTTGGATCAAAGAACAGTGAATTTAGTAGTGATGAAGCACTATCTACAGTTGGAGGCTCTCCTGGTCTCAACTTCTTATAGATTTCAATCAAACCTTCATCAACATTTGTAGTACTATCCTTTTCTAGTGTTGATAAAAGTCTCTCATCATCACCTAAAAGATTGATTATTTCTGCATCAGTGCCTATACCTAGGGCCCTTAATAGGACTGTAACTGGCTGCTTTCTAGTCCTGTCAACTCTTACAGATATTACACCTGTAGAATCTGTTTCATATTCTAGCCATGCACCCCTGTTTGGTATTACTGTAGAAGATATTAGCCTGTTACCAGCCTTGTCTCTTTCTTCTGCATAGTAGACACCTGGCGACCTAACTAACTGTGATACAATAACTCTCTCGGCACCGTTTATTACAAAGGTACCCCTGTCTGTCATTAGAGGGAAATCTCCCATAAAGACTTCCTGCTCTTTGATTTCTCCAGTTTCCTTATTAATAAGTCTAACCTTTACCTTCAAAGGAGCACAGTAAGTAGTATCTCTTTCCTTACACTCTTCAATATCGTATTTTTGGCTTTTCGTCTAGAGAATAATCTACAAACTCCAAGATCAGATTACCTGTGTAATCCTCAATAGGAGAAATATCTGTAAATACCTCTTTCAAACCTTCTTCCAAAAACCACTTGTATGAATCCACTTGGATTTCAATCAGGTTTGGAACGTCAGCTATTTCCTTGATTTTGGAAAAGCTCATTCTTTCTCTTTTTCCAATCGTGACTGGATGTGGTACCACAATCTTCACCTCACTAAATTAAATTTTGATTGCATTTGTTAATTTATGAGTCATACAGCCTTAAATCCACCTCGATCCAGTAATTAAATGCAATAGAAATTTACCTTTTCGAGCCCACTTTATCAGCTGCGAATATAACTAAATAAGTGCTTTTAATATATTTTTTTGCAACCTAAAAAGACCTGCAAATATATTATGGGCAGTATACTATTTTAACATATTTGTCAAGTCTTTTCAAGATTTTCTATTAAATTTTCATATATTTAATTGATTATTTTTCTATTTTGTACTTTCCATATATATTTCACGGAACGACTGGCTGATGCTCTCGGTTAGTGTATCATTTTTATCCAGTACGACCTCTTCCCTGCCATCAATCCTTACTGCTATTTCTTTGTCTACAGGGTTTTTAGTGTCCATTATAGACCTCATCAAAAACTCATACCTTCTTCCGTCTATCTTTATCATCAAGTCCATTTTTAATTTAGATGGCTCCCTCTTCTTCATAGAGTCAACCCTCTTAAAATCAACTGAAAACTTGTTATAGTATTTTTCGCATTGATATACAGGAAAATATCCTTTCTGACCATTTAGATATAGGTTGAATTCTTTCAGTACAAGGCCATTACCTTGAGATATTCTTCATTGGCCTTCATGACTGTAGGTCGAATACGACTATCCGCTGATATGGCCAAGGCCCTATCCTTATTATACTCATCATAGAAGGCCTTGCTAGTTTCATACCTGTCTCTACCGCTTATCCTCTTGGCCTTCAATTGGGCTAGCAAATCGTCCGGAACCGACATAGGTCCACCAACTACCACCAATTCTTTGCCAGCTAGTAGATTTGATACCTCTTCTATATTATCCTTTGATCTTATATCTAGCAATATGGTTGGAACACCAGAAGTGGATGCAGATACAGAATCTTCAAGCTTGATACCTGATACTATATTCACCCTCTTACCTTCCTTAGTTTTTCCTTCTAGCAACTTATAGGCTGCTATAGATGTTTGGTACCTGTCCTTGCCAGAAACCCTTACAATCTTCTTTACCGGTAATTGTTTCAATTCCTCCTCAGGTACGCTATCTGGTCCTCCGACTACATATAGGGTTTCAATCTGGTCTTTTTCAGTCAAGACATTTCTTGAGTAGCCCTTACTAGTGTATAATCTAGCATTCATTGAATTAGCCATTGACGATGCTACAATCAGGTCCGTTTCAGCCTTTCCTGAAGCATAGACCCCTATCTTATTGGATTGAGAAAAGGATGAAAATGTCGACACAGATAGTATCGTAAATATCCCACACATAATAATACTAAGTTTTTTCATAAAATCACTCCTTTTTAGAACATATGTGTTTCAATGAAAGTATATGAGACTAAAAGCACTAGTATATATACTTCTTATATTATATTAGATTATAATATAAAATTGTTTTTTTCAGTATTAATTATCACTTTTTGTCCATTAACATAGGTTTATCTGTTCATCGACTATAAAGAATCATGGTGCACCACAATTATCATACTATTTTTATATAATTCTCTTTTAAATCACTACAATAGGCCCGCAAAAAATGGAACTGTCAAAACACTCACTATAGTTGTAACAAAGACGCACTTTGATGCAAATCCTATGCTAGTATTGTACCTCTCCGCCATTATACTAGTAAAGGCTGGAGATGGTAGGGCCGCTGTATAGAATAGGATTGCCAATGGTAGGCTGGAGCTTATGTCCAACTTTAGTAGCCTGAATCCTAGAACCATTATGGCAGGGAATACAAGCATCCTAATAAAGGTAAGCCTATACACCTCCTTGTCTGTAAACATGTGCTTAACCTCATACCTTGATAGGGACATACCTACCACCATCATGGATAGGGGTACAGTCAGGTTAGATACATATGTCAATAGGGTTACTATTGGCTCTGGAATTGCTAGCTGGGTTACAAATATTATAAGTCCAATTACAACAGCTATATTTTGCTTGGTAAATATGATAGACCTCAGCCTGATCCTATCTCCCCTACCATAATTCATAGTCACTATCTTTAGACCAAGAGAGAATATCAGGACATTCTGAGCAACATTACCCATGGCCATGATAAATAGGCCCTCACTCCCATACAGGGCATACATAAGTGGATAACCCATGAAGCCATTGTTAGAGAATACTAGGCCGAAAATCCAGGACCCCCTCTTCTTTGGGTCAACCTTCAAAACACCACTTAGCAAATAGGCTATACCTGCAATAAGCAGGTGATAAATTATAACTACTACAAATACCTCTCCAGTATTTTTCATCAAAAGAGGGCTGTAGGGCCTAATCAGAGACACTACAATCGTACAAGGAATACTGACATCTATCAAGAGATTTGTCAGGTCCTTAATAGATGTATAGGCAATGACCTTCCTTCTCCCCAATATAAAGCCCAAGAATAACAACATAAATAAAATCAACACATTTACAAAAACTACCTGCACCTATAAACCCTCCTTCTTTGAGGAAATAAACTAATCAACCGTATTCTTATCTGAATATTAGCTACCCATTATCTCCTATTATATTTTAGGTAGAGACTTAATTCAACTATTTATACTATTTCTATCAAATTCTTTTAAATATATAAAAATAGGGGATACTAGCACTCATTTTTCTTAATCAGAATACTAGCTCCCCTTATAAATCAGTTTCTATATTTTCATTTATATTTACGGCTTCAGGTCCTATCCCTCTATGACCCTAGAGTCCTTGACCCTAATAATCCTGTCGCATACGCCCATGGTTGACTCTCTATGAGATACCATGACTATAGTCTTATCCTGGCTTCCTTCAACTAGGGACTTGAGTATTATAGCCTCGTTATAGGAATCTAGGTTAGATGTCGGTTCATCCAATAGTAGGAGTTGGCTATCTGTCAAAAAGCACCTTGCCAAGCCGATCCTCTGCCTCTCTCCTCCAGAGAAGTTGTCTCCCAGGTCAGATACTCTGGTATCTAAGCCATGTTCAAGCTTCCTTATATCTTCATCTATAGAGGCCTTTCTAAGGGCTTCATAGATTTCTTCATCACTAGCATCAGCCTTGGCTATCCTTAGGTTGTCCCTTATGCTACCAGCAAAAAGGATAGTTGTCTGGGTCATATAGTCTATATTTGAATAAAGTGACTGGGTATTTATATCCTTGATATTGATGCCGTTTATGGATATAGACCCATCTTGCGGATCCCAAAACCTCATCAAGAGCTTTAGTAGGGTAGACTTACCACTACCACTCCTACCCATGATACCTAGGGTTTCACCCTTTTTAATCCTGAAATTAACGCCAGTCAATATATTTCTGTCCTCATAGGCAAAGGTTAAGTCCTTGAAATCTACATCGTCAAAGACTACGTCCTTACCATCAACTACCTCCTCGACTATAGGCTCTTCTTCTAATAAATTCAGAATCCTATCACCGCAAGCAAAGGTCTGAGTCAGGGTACCACCCAAATTAGCAAGGGCTATATATGGGGCAAAGGTACTTATTTGAGTCAGAAACAGCTATAAAGGCCTGGGCATGTGTTATTGTACCCGTCCTTACCAGCCTAGCACACAATAAAAAGCTGAAGGACAGAGAAGATAATTATAATAGTATCTGTATTAGCCTGTAGGGCTGCTATCTGACCCTTTAGTTCATTCTGCCTGTCTAGTATCTGTCTAGTACTATCGTCTATTTCATTTAAGGCATGGTCACCCTTGTCATACTGGATTATCTCCCTAATCCCCCTTAGCTGGTCTAGGAATTTTCCATTTAGGTTACCTATATTACGCCTGATCTTTACACTTACTTCCTTACCCCTTTCAGAGGCTATAATTGGAACTATCACCCCAACAACAATTTGGGCAAGTAAGGCCAATAGAGCTACTAGTATATGTATCTTTGCAAAGAATACAAATAGCACTATTGTTACTAGGGAGGCTATCATTACCGGTGATATAGTATGGGCATAGAAGATTTCCAATAACTCTATATCCCCCATTATAATCGATATTAACTGGCCCTGGTTTTCTCCCTCTAGCTTGGCTGGTGCTAATTTTCTCATGGCAGAGAAGACCTTGTGTCTAATTTCTGCCAGTATCCTGAAGGCTATATAATGGTTACAGAACTGCTCTATATAGTGAAGAACTCCCCTCAATACGGCACACACTATAAGGGCAATTACATACCATGAGAAATCATGTCCTCCAAGCGGTAGGTCTGCAAAGCCCCTGGCAACCTCTCCTGGTAGGACACTTAGTACACCATATCCTCCTAGTATACCTATACCAAAGGAAAGTAAAAATCCTAGGACACCCAATAAAATCGCTAGGGTCATCTGTAATTTTAGGGGGGCTATTAATCCAATTAATTGAGATATTATCTTTGGTGAACTTCTTCTCTTAGTCATTGTTACCACCCCTTTCTTCATCTATAGCCAGGCTATTGGTCCTGTATGACTCCAATTCTTGCTGCTGGCTAAATAGGCTTTCATACTGGCCACCTGCCGCCATAAGTTCCTGGTGCTGGCCCTGTTCAACAAGTTGGCCCTGTTTCATCACATAGATTTTATCAGCCTTGACTATAGACGCCAGCCTATGCGATATGTATATGACCGTCTTCTTCTTTGATATTTCCTCTATTACATCTATTATTACCTGTTCAGACTCTACATCTATATTAGATGTAGCCTCGTCAAATATATAAACCTCTGCATCATGTAGTAGGGCTCTGGCTAGACTCAAACGCTGGGCCTGGCCACCAGATAGGTTCCTACCCTGGGCTAGATTGGCGTATCCAAGCCCTCCATACCAGAGAATAGGTCCCATAGGTTAACTATCTTTAGGACCTCAATATAGTCTTGGTCACTCGCCTGGCTATTGCCAAGGTATAAGTTGGACCTTACAGTTCCCTGGAAAATATGTCCATCATGGGTTACCCTTATGACATTCTTGCTGATTTCCCCCTTGGCTAGGTCCTTGGACTCATAGCTTCCATAGTAAATTGAATGGTTTGGATGTCTATATTCCCCTGCTAGTAGGCAGGCTAGGGTAGACTTACCACAACCAGATGGTCCCACCAAGGCAGTTAAAGATCCTGGCTCAAAGCTCATATTTATATCTTTTAGGGCATGAGTCCCATCAGGATAGTAGTAGTTCATTGACTTAACGCTTATAGGTGACTTCTTTTCAAAAGCATGGCTTCCATTTTCTATATTTGTATCTTCATTCAAGAATTCCAGCATCTTTTCACTGGCTGTAACACCTGTCATAGCCACGTGAAATAGGGATGTCAAGGTCCTCATTGGAACAAAGAAGTCGGCTATCAATAAAAGTACCAGTATAATCTGGTAGATGTCTATATGAAGGGCAACGAATTCATTTAGGGCAACTATAATACCTGCTACAGCCCCTCCATAGGCTATCCAGTCAATTATCATGATAGAGTTTAGCTGCATGGATAGGACCCTCATAGTTTCCTTCCTAAAGCCTTCTGACATTTCGTCCAGCTCCTTGCCCCTGGCCTCATCAGCCCTAAATACCTTTAGGGTAGTCAATCCCTGTAGACTATCTAAGAATAGGTTGCCTACATCCGCATACTTTGACCAATACTTCTTTTGAACATTCTTTACTATCTTTTAAAATTAATAGTAGGAATAGGGGAATTATCGGTGCCAATACCAATAAGACTATCGCTATCTTGAAGTTTATAGGAGCTATAACCAAAAATAGGACAAAGGTAGATATAAAGCTGTAGTAAAACTGAGTCAGATAAGACCCATAGTAGTTTTCTAGCTGCTCAACCCCCTCCACACCCAGGTGGACTATCTCTTGAGTAGTCATCTTTTCCTGGTAAAGAGACCCAAGGCTTAGTACCTTGCTATAAATAGCCTTTCTCAGGTTTTGCTTTACCTCATATACAACCAGATTGTTCTTCCTGGTAACTGCCCTGATGCAAATCTGTCTTACCAGCAGGGACAGGCCTATTAATATATAGGATATCTTGGGATTAAATACATAGACCCCAGTTATAAAGTGGGCCAATACTGATGCAAACATAAAAGAGAAGGTGATATTTGCCACCAACCTTATGCAGTTTATCAGTACGGCTTCTATAATGTATCTCTTTGTGTTTCCACAAAATTGAAATAAGTTCTTTTCAACCATTATTTTTCCTCCATTTTTTACAAAATACCGATCTACCCTTTAATGATATAATAATAATTTTCAATTTACAATACTTTACAGAAAATCACAAATATAGTTAATAAACACCTAAAAAAATATCTAATATTTCTAACATTAAACCGATAGAAAAAAATATACCCACATACAAGTTTATATAATTAAGTCCATAAAACCCCTACCTTAACAATGAATTTTTGACTATAAAAAAATAAAAAAATTACTAAAGTTTAGCAACTTACTACTGTAAAAATGTTTTATTTATAGTAAAATATAGGAGGTGCTTTTTTTAGCATGTGAAAGGTAAAATATCAGTTAGGCCTTGCTTAGATAGGTTAGACCTACAAATACAAATTTATATATAACCTATGGAGGAGAAAATGAAATTAAGAAAAAAACATGTGGCTATTATCCTAGCCCTTGGTATGGTACTTACTTCTACAGGACCCATCCTAGCAGACCAGGTGACTAGCCCTGGCGTGGAAACTGTATCAAGTGACCCTAAGCCAAAGGATACCAATAAGAGTGAAATAATTGTAAGCCCTGATGTACAGGATCCTAAGCTAGACCCTAATTCAAGCTTGGCCAAATTCCTATCATCAGACCAGACAAGCATGAGAATATCTGGACCAGGTAGGGTAGAGACGTCCATCGAAATAAGTAGGTTTGAGAATACTAAATCAAAGACAGTTATCCTGGCAGATGCCAGAAACTACCCCGATGCCCTAGCTGCATCCAACCTTACAGGTGGTCGTTATTCCGTCATCCTAGTACAGAACCAGCTGACACAGGAAATTATAAATGAAATAGTAAGGCTTGAAGCCCAAGATCTAATCATATTAGGCGGCACAAACTCGATATCAGAAGATATAGAAAGGGGTCTTGCCAATATAGCTGGAATTAAAAACATCAGCCGTATAGCGGGTGAAAATAGGTATGATACCTGCCAAAAGATATTTAATCATGCCAAGAAAAAATCCTTGATCCTTGCATCAGGAGAAAAGTTTCCAGATGCCCTGGCTACATCTTCTATTCTTGACCAGGCAGGCCTTCTATTAACAAAAAGCGGACAGCTACCCAGTGAGGTCCAGGCTGCAATCGAGGCCCTTAACCATGATAGCTTCCTAATTGTCGGAGGAGAAAATAGTGTCCAAGAAGGTCTAGCAAGTGGTATAGCCAACCAATTCCAATATGCTAGCCATGCTAGGATAAGTGGCAACAACCGTTATGAGACAAGTACCAAGATAGGGGATAGGCTTGTATCATCTACAGTCATCCTTGCATCAGGAGAAAACTTCCCAGATGCCCTGGCTGCGTCTACACTTGCTCAAAAGATAGAGGCCCCTATACTTCTAGTATCAAAGGACAAGATAGACCAGAGTGTAATAGACTATTTCAAAAACCACAATATAAAAAAGGTCCTTGTCGTAGGCGGTCAGTTATCTATATCTGACAAGACTCTTGTCAATGCTGATAGGTTGATAAGGGGGCTAGACCCAATAGACAACCAGGGCCCTCAAAAGCCACAGCCTGAACCAAAACCAGAAGTAAAGCCTGAGGAACCGAAGACTATTGGTAAGATAATAAATCCGGTCCCATATGTTTCCCAGCTAAAGCCAGTTTATGCACCTAATGGATGTGAAGCCACATCCCTCCTAATGGGACTAAAGGGTAAGGGGTACACAAACCTGGGTCTAAGAGCCTTCCTCGATAATATGCCAAAGACTAGTAGTAACCCTGCCAAGGGCTATGTCGGTTCACCCTACGGAAACGAAAATTATAGGTTCCTAACTATAGACCCTGAACCCCTAGCCAAGTACGGACAGAGGTATGGTAATGTTGTAAATATTCAGGGGGCTCCTATAGAAGATATCATAAAAGAAATACAGAATGGCAATACAGTAGTTATTTATGTTACCCTACATTGGGCTCCAGCCTACTATAAGACCCTACCTATCGATGGGGTTCCAACCAGGAGGATCTTCAACAACCATGTACTCCTATTAACAGGCTACGACCCAGCCAAGAAGGCCTTTTACATAGCAGACCCATACAACCACGAATCCGATGGGGCAAACCGTAGTAAGCCCTCTTCTACTGGAAATCACAGGCCCTGGTAGACAAGTGCTATAACTATGGAAATAGAAGATTTGCAGTAGCAATTAGATAGATCATTCTTTTCTTATGATAAGTCAATTTAGACCCTGTATGTATTAATTCATTACCTATGAGTTTAATATAAATATTAGACTAGCAAAATTATGCGCTTAATGAAATTAAAAATATAAGTATATAGTAAAAAGGGAAGTACCCATCTAAACATTTAGATTTGGACTTCCCTTTGACTTTTAACACACATTTATTTTATAAGACTAGCTATCACCTATTTATTTAGGTCGTAAAGAAGTTTTTCTAATTTTTTCAAACTATCATCTTTAGACTTATACTTGACCTTACCTTCTTCAAGTATATTATTGTTTATAGAGAAACCGATAAGAGTTGAATCTTTCATGTGTATATCTATACTTGCTCCACCACCTACTTGTAGGTCTATATCATTCCACTTTTCTAGTGGTAAAGTCTCTAATTTAAAGCCAGCTACCAGGTCCAAGATCTTATTTATATCATCCCTATTACTTATATCGTACTTGACAATTGGTGGATTAAGTCTTACGCTTATTCCCTCTACTCCAATGGATTTTAGGGCCCTCAGTATTCCACATAAACTATTAGCATCTGCTTCATGGGCCTCACCACTCTTATTAAAATAGCAGTCCCTGCCATCAATTTTTACAATCTTGTTGATAATTATCCTACCACTAGGATTCGCATAGTAGATATGGTTCCTATGGTGGTCTTCTATCCAACCTACTGACATAGACCCGTCAGCCTTAAAATGGTACCAATCACCCCTTATTTTTCTCCAGCCATTATGGGCATATGAACCACTTGCATCCAAATAATACCACTCGTTCCTGTCTTTTAGCCAACCAGTCTTCATCTTTCCGCTTCCATCAAAGTAGTACCAAGTGTCACCTATCTTCTTCCAGGTATTTTTAACACCTAGCCCTTGCAAATAGTAGTACCACTGGTTGGATGACTTCTGCCAACCATTTCTAGGTATAGCAGATGATACAGATGGTAATGATATTGCAGCTACCAATGATGTTACTAATGCGAGTTTTAAAACTTTCTTATTCATAGTATAACCTCCTCATATAATATACTTGTAAATCCAACAATCTATTAATGAAATATATCCCGGCAAACCACATCTAGATTGACACCTTTTACATTATAGCTATATTTCAACTATTCAAAAATTTCCCTAATGTTTTTATTAATTATCTCTATATCTAAATTATAACATTGTTTTTATTTTTTTGGATTCACATTTCTATTTAAAAATATATTTAATTTTTCATGTATTTTTTTCAATATTACTTATATCTAAAAAAATACTTTATGCAATCTATCAAGCATTTAAATCAACAACTTTGATCCTATAATATAACTTTTAAAGTTATCAGCTTTTAGCAAAATCCAAGATGCTTATTTGTATTTTTTGAAAAAATCAAGCTCCCCAGGGAAATTCCCTGGAGAGCTTTTTATACTGTCTTTATATCATATTTTCTATAATATTTATTATTTACTTTTCTACTTACCAGCTAAATCTAACATTATACTATTTGGTAGGTACTTTTCTCCACCTATAGCAGTAATGCTAGTCAAGTAAGACTCTTCTATGTACTTCTTAACTACAGCATTAGTCTTCTTGTTTCTTGATGCCAGTAATGTTGGCCTGTTATACTTACCAGATACTGGTGAGATAACTAGGGCATCTGCGAATTCTTCACCTGATGCTATAAAGGCCTCTCTGCTATCCTTAAACTTAGACTTGGCTATGGCTACTGATGTTTCATACCTGTCCTTACCTGCCATTCTTTCTAAAACACCTGGAAGCTTGGCTTCTGTAGACTTAGATATTGTGTTAGTTCCACCTGCTATATAAGTCTTGTTTATATCTAGGTCCTTAATGGCCCTTACAACCTGGTCTGGTACAAGGTTCTTCTTAACTAGTAGTATTGGGTATCCATCCCTTGATGCGAATGTTCCTACTGATAGGGCATCTGGGAATACCTGACCTGAAGCTATTACTCCTGTATTCTTCTTGCCTGTTATACCAGTTACTCTTCTTGCTACCATTTCAGATGTACCGTACCTGTCTACACCGGCGATTCTTTCTACATCCTTATCCTTGTCATAGGCCCTTAAGTCTCCTCTTACCTTTTCAGATATAGAGTCTGGACCACCTACTATGATTACTTCTTCAGCACCTAGTCTCTTTATTTCGGCACCTACTCTTGGATCTAGCTTGTTTGTTGGGTTAAGTAGGATTGGAGCATCCTTTAACTTAGCCAATACTGAGGCTGTCATTGAGTCTGGGAATAGGTCATGTCTAACTACTATTACTGTCTTAGCCTTGTCATAGTACTTTTGAGAAATCTTAATTCCTGTCTCAACCCTATCGCCTCCGTCTACCCTACCAGGATCTGGCGTTGTTCCTCCGCCACCGCCTCTTCCTGGATTAGATGGAGTTCTTTCAAAATATGCGTATACTGTAATATCACTGTTAACTGGTGTATTTCCGTCAAACCTAGTTCCTCCACCATTAGGTTGAGTGAACCAGCCTTTAAAAGTATATCCTGATTTTGTTGGATCTGATGGCATTGACTGAGTATTGTCAACATCACCATTAATAGACTTGCCTGTTTCTACCAAAACAGGTTTGTCTGGCTGTCCATCTACCTTAAATGTTACTGTATTATACTTTAAAGCAACAGTCATTGACATTATATTATCACCTAAATTTGATCCACTATCCTTCCCCAAATCACTCTGTCTTGCAGCAAATACATTAACAAGGCGAGTTTGAGGTGTTGGAGTGGATGACCTATCGTAATTATCTACTAATCCATATAGACTTGCCTTAATTGTATATTTATTTCCTAATCTTACAGAATTATCATACTTAATTCCACCTATACCAAGGTCAATATCTAATATATTATAAGACTGATTCTTAAGATCTGTCTTGTTCATATTCCTAATATGCTTAGTCAATTTAATTGTTACTTTCTTACCAGTAACCCTTGCAGATTCAACTTCATAGTTAGAATTATTTAGCTTTATTGAATTCTTTATATCATTTGAATTAAATGATAATCCCTCTGGCAATGTCATTTCTATGTAAGCATAAGTACTATATGTTGTTTTAATACTACTAGTATCTCCTGGAGATGCAAACTCTACCCATGCCTTAAGAGGTTCTAAATTCGATTTTAAATCTATAGTAGAACTACTCAATTCACCTAGAGTTGACTTAAATACACTTACACTATCATTTTTAATGGATAGGTCACCCACTGGATACTTTACCTTTTGGAATGCATCAGACTCTCCCATAGCATCTGCAATTGGTTTGAATTTTTCAACTTCTGATCCTGTCACTCCTAGAGATCCCGCCCAAAAAGTAGTCTGGTCCATGCCGAATAAGTCTAAATTCAAATTTTCTGGTAATAAAAATCCCTTATCCTGATTATTGACTTCTTCATAATACTGAAACGTTGCTTCTGGACCTACATTTTTAGTAATAGCTGTTGTATCTAATTTTAGCTTGACCCAATTATTCTTTACGCCATAGCCATCAATATCGGTAGTTGACATACCACTTAACAATGATTTATTATGTGCTAGAATATCATCACTTTCATTTGCATATGACACCATAGGCAATGCCGTTAAAAGCATAGCATATACCATAGCAGACACTGAGGCTTTCTTTACTATTTTACTTATGTTCATAACCTTCCCCTTAATATATGATATTATTAGATATTTCTTCTGCATTAATATCTACAATCGGAGCCTTATAAAGGAAGCTCAATCTACCATTATAATATAACTTGCACTCTCCCTTAGAAGTAATTGTAGCCAATGTATCCCCAGGATTTGCATTAGTAACATCAATTGTAAATGGTATTTCAACCTTAATTAAGTGGTTAGATTTACCTATCTCGTTTTCAACTAGTGCAAAAAATCCTGCATAGTCATTCCAGTTTCCTAGTTGCATCACAATTGTAACAACATCAGATGAATCCTTAGGATCAACATATATCTTACTTATTGCATCTGAATTCTCAGAAACTAAGATTTTACTTTTATCCACAGAAACATTTGATGGTAGGTGGATCTTGTACGAACAAGTAGGGAAACCTTTATTTTTACCAAACATAACTAGATTTTCAGCAGGTTTTCCAAAATATGGTTTACCCTTAAATTGTCTATTAAATGTATCAAAAGCATCAGAAAATAAATCATTGGATTCTATTTCTCCACCTATTATTCCCTTATATATCTTTTTTCCATTTTCTTCAACTACACTACCACTTACCGTCACATAATCTTTTAAATTGATTGAGCCTATTATTTTTTTGTTCACATCCTGATATGATGCGTGAACACTCTTACCTGGAGTTATACTATCCGCAAAAGTTCCTACTGGAGCAGCAATTGCTAACATTAGTGTGCATAAAGCTATGCTGGATAATTTTTTAAATTTCTTGTTCATAATATTACCTCCATATAAAATATACATAATATTGCATTTACGATTTCAAAAATTAAACATAAGCGAACTACAATATTATAAAAAATTAATAAAAAAAATTAGTAAACAAATCTATTTACATCTGTATTATATATAGTAAATGTACTTTTGTCAATACAAACGGTTTTGTTTAAACTTATGGAAAAGTATAAAATACAAAAGGGCAACATTCATAACTATAAACTGGTTATGGATGTTGCCACATAATTTAATAGATTTTATTGATTTAAATTATCACTAAAGATATTTAACATGGAACCTTTTTAATATGCCTTAGCAAATATTACCATATGGTCTGCCTTTTCACCTGTATAGAAGCACTTGTCTCCTAGGTTTTCCTGGGCAAATGGTATTACTCTTATTGTAGCACCTGTCAATTCCTTGATCTTAGCTTCGTTTTCGGCATTGTCCTTCCACATTACCTTGGCAAAGCCCTTCTTATTTTCTATGATATCAACGAATTCATCCATATTATAGGCTGGGTAGATTCTTTCATCCCTATACTTTTTAGCCTTTTCAAATAGGTTCTTCTGTATATCATCCAATAGTGAGGATACCTGGTCAGCTACTGTATCCAATGACATTTCAGACTTAGTCAATTCGTCTCTTCTGAAGGCTAGGGCCTGGTTCTTTTCGATATCCTTTGGTCCTATTTCTAATCTTACTGGTATACCCTTCATTTCTGCATCATTGAACTTGTATCCTGGGCTGTAGTTGCTTCTATCATCAACCTCTACTGTAATTCCCTTAGCCTTTAGGTCAGCTGCTACCTTGTCTACTACTTCCATTACTCCACCCTTGTTGGCAGCTATAGGTATGATTATTACCTGAGTTGGGGCCATCTTTGGTGGTAGTACTAGACCTCTGTTGTCAGAGTGTACCATGATTAGTCCACCTATTAGCCTAGTTGAAATACCCCATGAAGTATGGTATGGGTGAGCTAGGTTGCCATCTCTGTCAGAGAATGTAATATCAAAGGCCTTAGTAAAATGCTGGCCTAGGAAGTGAGATGTACCAGACTGTAGGGCCTTACCGTCATGCATCATAGCCTCTATTGTGTATGTATCAGATGCACCTGCAAACTTTTCACTTTCAGACTTCCTACCATCTATTACTGGTATTGCCATTAGGTCTTCTGCTACCTTCTTGTAAGTAGCCAACTGCTGTAGTGTTTCTTCTATAGCTTCTTCTTCTGTCTCATGGATTGTATGACCTTCCTGCCATAAAAATTCTGAAGTTCTAAGGAATGGTCTAGTTGACTTTTCCCACCTAACTACTGAGTTCCACTGGTTGTATAGGAAAGGTAACTGTCTATATGAGTTCAACCACTTAGCATACATTGTACATATGATAGTTTCTGATGTTGGTCTTACTGCTAGTCTTTCTTCTAGGACCTTGTTACCACCCTGAGTTACCCAGGCAACTTCTGGTGCAAATCCTTCTACGTGTTCTGCTTCCTTGTTTAATAAACTTTCTGGTATCAATAGAGGGAAGTATACATTCTTGTGACCTGTTTCCTTGAATAGGCCATCAGCATAGTCCCTAATCTTTTCCCATAAAGCAAATCCATATGGCTTAATTACCATGAACCCCTTTATTGGAGCGTAGTCTACTAGGTCTGTCTTTGTTATTACGTCTGTGTACCACTGGGCGAAGTCATCTTCCATTGGAGTGATGGCTTCTACAAATTGATTTTCTTTCTTTGCCATTTTCTTTTTCCTCCTAAAATGTTAAATTTACCTTTTTAACAGCCTTGAAGAACATAAAAAAGCCCTTCATCTCCTATAAAAAGAGACGAAAGGCTGTTAGTTTCCGCGGTACCACTCTTATTAGTCAGGATATCCTGACTCCCTCGATAGAATATAACGGTTCAAACCGTGGAGATTGTTACCTCTCCAAGCTAAAAGGCTGGTTCATCAGTTTTGATATAGGACCTTCCACCAAGTGGTCCCTCTCTGGTAAATCTCCGCCAACTACTATCCCTTTATCATAGCCTTTGTATTGGTATGCACTTATAATACACCCTGAAGATACTATTGTCAATATATTTATTTATTTTGCCTCATGATTGGGCCCCATACATGCTATATGGCTATTATCCTTTCTAGCTGATTGCTATATATTACTAGTTTCCCACTCTGGCAAATATCATCCTACCAGCTGGTGTTTGAAGTATAGATGTTACAACCACCTTCTTAGTTTCGCCTATATACTTTCTACCATTTTCGACAACTATCATAGTTCCATCATCTAGATAGGCTACACCCTGCTGGTTTTCCTTACCTTCCTTAACTATGCTGACCACCATTTCTTCGCCTGGTATTGCTATAGGCTTACGGCATTGGCCAGTTCATTGATGTTAAGGACATCAACCCCCTGTACCTGGGCAACCTTATTTAGGTTGTAGTCATTGGTTACCACCTTACCTTCTAGGACAGATGCCAGCTTTAAAAGCTTTATATCTACCTCGGCTATATCATCAAAGTCCTGGTCTGTAACCTCTACCTCTATATTTCCCTCTTCCTGGATTAAATTCAAGATATCTAGACCCCTTCTACCCCTGACCCTCTTCATATCGTCAGCCGAGTCTGCTATATGTCTTAATTCATCCAATACAAACTGTGGTATTACTAGCTTTCCTTCTATAAAGCCTGTCTTACATATATCTGCTATCCTACCATCTATTATTACTGATGTATCCAGTACCTTTGGTGGAATATTTTTCTTTTGCTTCTTTGACTTGTCTTCCTTGTCCTTCTTTTCCTTATCAGTATTTTGTCTCAACCTTAGTAGGGTCTTGAACTCATTCTTACTCCTAATACCTATCCTGATTCCAAGTAGACCAAATAGGATATAGGATAAAATTGATAGGACTGGTCCTACTACGTATATCTTTTCTAGCTGACCACTAAGTAGTGAAGCTATTAGAAAACCTACCAATAGTCCCACTGATCCCAAGATAATATTTATCTGGGAATATGCAGACATTTCCCTGTCAAAAACCTTGCCCAAATTTTTTAATCGTCTATTTATGGCCGGTTCACTGATGAAGAATATTAATGCCACTACTACACCAGCTGCTACACCGGCTATATATCCATATGTAGTGTTACCAAACTGTAGTTGCTTTATAGGCTTCATCAACGAAATATATAGGGTAGTTGTTAGGGCAAAACCAACTAGGGCCACTATAAATCTTCTTAATTTGTTAATCATAATCTTCCTCCTGTAGCCAGGATAATATTAAATCTGTCTATCTAAAACTGCCAACTTCTTCATTTTTATAAGTCCATTTCTAATATAAGTTGCCCTTATTTCACCAATTCCATCCACTTCATCAAGTTCTTCTATACTAGCTGCTAGTATATCCTGGAAGCTTCCAAAATGCTCTATAAGATTTTCTATAATTCCTTCTGGCAATTTATGGATTTTGCTCAACAGTCTATAACCCTTTGTTGAAGTTGGTTTATCCAAATTCTCGTTATAGCCCGAAAAGCCCATAATTTTTGCTATTTTACTTAAGTCGACTAGTTCCTCATCTGAAAGGGCGCTCAACTTCTTCTTAAAGTTCTTTTTACTGACGTCCTCAAATACATAATCCTTTATTATCAAATCCTGGTCATCTCTTGTCTTACCAATTAACTGCTCATACTGACTTCTAATCAGCATACCCTCATCTCCTAGGGCTAGTAGGTACCTTTCCATGGCTCCTGTGATTCTAAGCACCATCTCTACCTTTGACATAGCAAATACTACATCATATATGGTTACCATGTTGGCAAACTCTAGGGCATTTAGGTTCAATACGGCCTGCTCCTGAGAAGCCTTGGCCTTTTCTAGTGTCTGGAATGCCTGATTGGCCTTTGAAAATAGGGTTGGTGTATCCTGGACCACATACTTCTTTCTATCCCTATATATGGTTATAATTGACCTCCTTTGTGATATTGCTATCACTATCGATCCAGTCTGTCTAGCTATTCTTTCAGCCGTCTATGCCTAGTACCTGTTTCTTTTGTAGGTATATTAGGATCTGGCATGAGCTGGGTGTTTGCAAAGAGGATTTTTTCAATATTCTTGTCCAATACTATGGCCCCGTCCATCTTGGCCAGCTCATATAGGGAAGACGGCGTATAGTCTGCGTTCAGCTCAAATCCGCCATCTACAAGAGAAAAGATTTGGTCGTTTTCAGCTACCACAATTAGACCGCCTGTATTGGCCATCAGAACATTGTCTAGGCCATTTCTAAGCGGTGAGCCTGGTGATATCATTCTTAATATCTCATCCATTTCATCATTGGTAAAAATATCAAATTTCTCCATCCTAACCTCCCAAAACTTCTCGTATGGCCTGCCTCAAATTATATACAGGCACCAATTCAATCCTATAATCTTTCTTAAATTCTTCTAGGTAGTTACCCTTAGGTATTACCATCTTTTTAAAGCCTAGCTTTTCACATTCCATAATTCTTTTTTCGATAAAACTCACTGTCCTCAGCTCTCCAGTTAAGCCTATTTCTCCAGTTACTACTACGCTAGCATCTACTGGTATATTCCTAAAGCTTGAGGATATAGCTAGGGCAATACCCAAGTCCATAGAGGGTTCATTTATCCTCAGTCCACCTATTATGTTTACAAAAACATCCTGGCTCTGGACCTGCATTCCTATTACTTTTTCTAAAACTGCCAGTATAAGGGCAACCCTGTTATTGTCTACTCCTGTTGTGGTTCTTCTAGGATAGCCAAAGTTTGTAGGTGCTACAAGGGCCTGTAGCTCCAGTAACATAGACCTTGTCCCCTCTACTGTAGACACAATCACCGATCCAGATACGTCATTAGGCTTTTCTGCTATCAAGACCTTGGAGGGGTTCTCCAGCTCTACCAAACCATCTGACTTCATTTCAAATACTCCTAGCTCATTTGTAGACCCAAAACGGTTTTTAACAGCCCTTAGGAGTCTATAGGTGTTGTACCTTTCTCCTTCAAAATACAAGACTGTATCCACCATATGCTCTAGCAACTTGGGTCCTGCTAGGGCCCCCTCCTTAGTCACATGACCAACTATAAAGGTTGATATTGACTTGGACTTCGATATTTTCATAAACTTGGATGTACCTTCCTTTATCTGGCTAATGGTACCTGGTGCTGAGTTTATCTCCGGTGATATCATAGTCTGTATAGAATCGACTATGACCATGTCCGGTTCTACTTCTGCTATCTGTAATTCGATAGCTGCAAGGTTATTTTCTGTATATATGTACAGGTTGTCGGACGAAATATTGAGCCTCTTGGCCCTCATCTTTATCTGGTTTTCACTTTCTTCTCCTGATATATATAGGACCTTCTTGCCTGTCTCTGCCACATTGTTGGATACCTGTAAAAGTAGGGTAGACTTACCGATACCTGGGTCTCCTCCTACCAATACCAGTGAGCCCGGTATCACTCCACCACCCAAGACCCTGTCGAGTTCTGGTATGCTGGTAGAGAACCTCTCCTCCCTCTTTGGTGCTATAGAGTTTATACTGACTGGCCTGCTAGTAGACCTAGATGCCTGCTTGGCCAATGACTCTTGCCTTGGAGTCATCTTTTCCTCGATTTCCTCCACAAAAGTATTCCACTGTAGACACTCTGGACACTTACCCAGCCACTTTGGATTTTCATAACCGCAGTTTTGACATACGTACTTAGATTTAACCTTTGCCATAAAGTTTAACAACACCTCCTTAAATCAACCTTAAAGTATAGACTTCATCATTTTATTATATCATATTTTTCTTATTGTATGTATTTTCTGTAATTTTTCATTTCGAACTTATTTTTTTAAGTTTTAACAGCTTCTACTCTGTTTTGCTTGTAATATATAATAGGCACTTTTTCTTGAATAGACCTTTAATATATGCTATATTTAGATAATAAAAGTTACTTATGATATTTTTTAAAGACCAGCTATCAAATGTCAATACAAAATAAAAAAGAAATTTCACACTGACATTATTGCATAGCAAATAAGCCTAATGAATAGGCTTGAAAAATTAATAATATTGACAACTAAATATTTGGAGTATACGGTTTTTGATCTCTCAAGACAGCAAATATAATATTGGTCAATTTCCTTGCAACAGCCCCTATAGCTGTGCCATGAGCTTTGCCTCGTGCTCTCAATCCTTGATAGTATATGGATAGGGCTGGGTCCTTAAAGGCTGCTACAGTGGCGGCAAGCCAAATAGAACGCCTTAAGTAAGGCGAACCTCGCTTGGAAAGTTTTGTATTTGTAGCTGAAAAATCGCCAGACTGTTTTACGCGTGTGTCTAAACCGGCATAGGCAACAAGTTGGTTTGCTCTTTCAAACCTAGAAATATTGCCTATCTCGGATACTATAGACGCACCTAAAACACTACCAATACCTGTTATTGTAGTAATAATTGGACATATATCCTCAAGCAAGCAACTAATCTCAATTTCAATTTCTTTAAGTTGTTCTTCTAGGAATGAAATTTGGCTAATTATTTGCTTGATTTGGAAAGAAAAAGATCTTTTAGCGAACTTAATTCCAAAAGTTTCCCTGGCACAGGATTGGATTTCTTCGGCTTTATTTATGCCAAGACGACCCTTGCTACACTTACAAAGTAAGTCGCCAAGCTCCTCAGCAGGAATCGACAGCATGTCTTCTGGTAAAGGATATTTTGACAACAGTTCCTTTGATGCAACACCATATATATTTGAAAAAAGACTTGAGTACTCAGGGAAAACTTGGTCAAGTATAGCTATAAGTTTTCTTTTCCAATCTGAGCATTCATCAACTAAGGCAAACCTATATCTAGTTAAATTTCTAAGGGCAAATGTATTCTCATCGGAAAAATTAGATATAGAGAACTCTCCAAAACGCATTATTTGAGCAATTATAAATGAATCAACTGAATCATTCTTAGTTTGTCTAACATACATTTTCCTAAAAGCATCAGACTGAATTGGATTTATAACATAACACGTAAATCCTAGATCAACGATGTATGAGAACAAACTTATCCAATAGTGACCAGTTGCTTCCATTCCGATAATGCAATTATTAGTTGTTACACCAAATTCAGCAATAAAATTATTGAACTTTTCTATCCCTTTTGTAGAATTGGGAAAGGAAATACTTTTGGATAAGCTCTTTCCAGAAGAATCAATTATTGAAGCTTCGTGGTTTTTCTTAGCAATATCAATACCTATGTAAAACATAAAATCACCTAGCTTTCATATATTTTAGATAGAGAAAGAACCCTCTAAAACTTTACGACAATGCAACCTCGTTAGATATACAGCAACTTAGTGCTATCCAGCTAATACGCATAAAGACGTAAAGAAGAGGCGTAAGCCTTTTAAAGGAAGATATGACTTCAAGGAGGTAGCTACGACCTCTATCTATACTAATTATTATCCCACAAAGAAGAGGGGATAGAAAAGAAAAAAAGTAGTTTTAACTACAAGTATATTATACGAGGAGGTCTAGGATGTACAGCAATGGAAAAAGATATTTAAGAAAATCTAGAACCGACCAGATGATAGCGGGTGTATGTGGTGGTTTGGCTGAATACCTTGGTGTCGACTCTACCATGGTAAGGTTGGCCTGGGCTATATGTGTAGTCTTTGGAGGGGCAGGCCTATTATTGTATATAATTGCGGCAATAATCATACCATATGAATAAGCCTGCTAGAACCAGTGCTAGGATCAACTCCTAGTCACTTGTTAAAACTAGATTTTATAGGACCAAAGGGGTTACTTACAATAAAAGGCGCTATCAGCGTCTTTTTTTCTTTGAATATAACTTTTATATATACGCTTTCTTTCAATCTTTATTTTTTACTCTGCTTATTTTTTAGATTAGACTTTTTTCATAATTTGATATAGTATAGTCTATAAATAGACTAATTAATAGATACTACTATTTGCTTTTATAGCTATTGAGTATGGAGGATAAATATGAAAAAGACTAAGATAAATATAGTGTCAGGCTTCTTGGGATCTGGCAAGACCAGCTTTATCAAAAAACTAATCAAAGAGTCCGATGACTTTTCCAAGACCGTCATCATAGAAAATGAATTTGGAGAGGTCAGTATTGACGGGACCATCCTAGAAAGAGAGGGACTTTCTGTCAGGGAGATAAATGCAGGCTGTATATGCTGCTCAGTGGCCGATGACTTTGCAAGCTCTATAAAGGACATCAAAAAGGTCTTTAATCCCGACAAGATCCTAATAGAGCCATCTGGCGTGGGTAAGCTATCTGATATAAAGGCTATCTGCCTTAAGTATCCGGACCTCTTTGAGATAAATCGCTCTATCACTATTGTAGATGCTAGTAAGTACTTTATGTATAAGGTCAATTTCGGAGACTTCTACCTAGACCAAATAAAGAACTCCGATACCATTGTTTTCAGTAGGTATAGCCAGGCTAAGGAAGCTGGCATAGACATTGCGGAAATTATAAGAGATATCAAAAAGGAAAATGACCAGGCCCAGCTTGTAGATTCTGAATGGGATGGATTTAAGGCAAGTGACCTAATAGATACTAGGATGAGTACTAGCAAAGAAGAGAGGCTAAAGATAGCCCAAGATAGACTAGGCCTATTCAATGGTCACGGACACCATGACCAAGGAGCGCATGGGGACCAGGGGGGACATCACGACTTTGCCCCTTCCCATAACCACCATCACCATTCGGGTGATGAATTTTCTAGCCTAACCCTTAATGTCGACAAAGTCTTTAGTAGAGATGAAATCAAGGATATTTTGCTGGCCTTTGACACGGGTATATATGGGTCTATTGTAAGGGCAAAGGGCTCTATACCAGGCCTTGTAACTGACCTGGAATTTGACTATGTCCCCACAAGAAATAGTCATTCGTGACCTTGAAAAGATCAAGGACCACCACGTGGTAATTATAGGAAAAGACTTAAATTCGGAAGCACTTTCAAAAGTTTTTTAAATTTTCTGTCTTTAAAAAGGATTTTCACCTAACTTTGTAGAAATATATAACAATTGGTCTTGCATGAGACTAAAAAAATTACACATGCAACAAAAAAATAAGAAAGTGGGTGCTTGTATGAAAATCTATAATAGCGAAAAGATAAGGAATATTGCGGTGTTAGGGCATAGCGGTTGCGGTAAAACTAATTTGTTAGAAACTATCGCACATGCCGCAAATGTAAACAAAATTCCTAAACTAAGCAATAATGTACAAATGACTTACAGCATGAGTCTAATGCCAGTTGAGTATGAGGGCTTTAAATTCAACTTTATAGACACTCCTGGTTATACTGACTTTACTGGAGACGTAGTAACAGCCCTAGCAGCCAGTGATGCTGCCATCATTGTTATTGATGCTACTGACCCTATGCAGGTAGGTACTGAAAAGGCACTAGAATTGACAGAAGGTATTCCAAAGTTCATGTTCATCAACAAGATAGACAACGAAAAGGCTAGGTACAAGGATGTTATCGAAATGCTAAATGAAAAATTCGAAAACAAGATAGTACCAATGATATCTCCTGAATTCAAGGACGGAAAGTTTGTAAAGCTTCACAACCTATTTGAAGACTATGAAGGCCTAGACCAAGAATTTAAGCTTCAGGCTAAGCAGTCATATGATGCCCTAATGGAACTGGTAGCTGAAACAGATGATAACTACCTAGAAAAGTTCTTTGAAGGTGAAGAGCTAACTACTGAAGAAATTAAAAATGGTATCACAATCGGTGTAAAGAAGGGTGATATAGTACCAGTAATTTCAGGCTCAACAATCAACAATATAGGTACAGCTGAGATTTTAGCATCTCTTGAAAACTATATAGACCCTACATATGTTGACCAGGCTAGTCCTTTCAAGGGAACTGTATTTAAGACATTTATAGATCCTTTCGTAGGAAAGATTTCATACATTCATATAACACATGGTTCTATATCTAAGGACAAGGAAGTTTTCAACCTAAGGTCTGGAAACAAGGAAAAGATATCTAACATCTATACGATTCGTGGTGGTGAATTGATAGAGCTACAGGAGGCTAATGCAGGTGATATCATAGTAGTTACAAAGGTTGCAGGTCTTGCCACAGGTGATACTATATCACTTAACAAGGATGCTGAGGTTGAACTAGAAATCCACTTCCCTAAGCCACAGATATACTTTGCTATAGCTCCTAAGAACAAGAATGATGAAGACAAAATGGCCAACGTCCTAACTAGACTAGTTGGAGAAGACCCTACTCTTCATTACTACAGAAATAACGAAACTCATCAGGCCCTAATAGGTGGCCAGGGTGAGCTACATATAAAGACTCTTGTAAATAAGATGAAGGATAAGTTTGGTATAGAGGTAAGCCTGGATGACCTAAAGGTTCCTTATAGGGAAACTATCAAGGGCTCATCAGATGTAGAAGGTAAGCACAAGAAGCAGTCTGGTGGTCATGGTCAGTATGGTCACGTAAAGATTAGGTTCTCTAGGAGTGAATCAGAGTTTGACTTCTCTGAAGAACTATTTGGGGGCTCAGTTCCTAAGTCTTACGTACCAGCAGTTGAAAAGGGTCTAAGGGACTCTATGCTAAAGGGTGTCTTGGCTGGTTACCCTGTAACAAATATCAAGGCTGTCCTATATGATGGTTCATACCACGATGTAGACTCTTCAGAAATGGCCTTCAAGATGGCTGCTGCTATAGCCTTTAAGAAGGGTATGGAAGAAGCTAAACCAGTTCTTCTTGAACCTGTTATGAAGCTAACTATTACTATACCAGAGGAATATATGGGAGACGTAATGGGTGACATGAACAAGAGAAGGGGTAAGATACTAGGTATGGAATCAAATGGTAAGGGCAAGCAGATATTAGAGGCCCTAGCTCCTCAGGGAGAAACTTTCAAATATGCAATTGACCTTAAGTCTATGACTCAGGGTAGGGGATACTTTGAAATGGAATTTGATAGCTATGCCGAGGTTCCAGCTAGTTCAGCTGAAAAAATAATCGCAGCAGCAAATGCTTAAGATGTTGATATAAGCACTACTCATAGATTAGATATACTAGTTTTTAATTTGGGCTCCCCTTATGGGAGTCCTTTTCTAGTGGTTAAAATATTTAAATACTAAGGTAACTAAATATTTATTTTATATGGTAATTTGACCCTTTTTTTGTAAATTTTATATATTAAATTTATATATTTTTATTTTTTTATGTTTTTTTATTTATAGTTTTTTTATAAAAAAATGTTATAATATGATTAGATATATTTGCAGATGTAATACCAATCTTACATTCTACGTTTGGATTTCTAATGGTAGAATCCTACTAAGATATCAATAATTTTTTAAGGAGGAGCAAAATGAGAGGTTTATTGACAAAATTAAGCGACAGAGAAGAAGATGTAATGTCTATATTGTGGAATACTGACAGATCTCTTACAGCGACTGAAATTTATCACTGTAACGAAGACATCAGTAAAAAAATACTATTCAAGTTGTGTTGAGAAACTTGTTGAAGAAAGAGTACATCAAAGTTAGCGACGTGGTTTACAGCGGAACTACCCTGTCCAGGAGCTACACGTACCTAATTACTGCAGAAGAATACGCTGCAGACCAGCTACAGGCCTTAAAGAATTCAACTTTTTCTTTTTCACATGCTGCATTCTTGGAGTATATGAAAAAATATGGTAATCAGGATATATTGGATGGTATTAGGAAAAATGCATAATATTTAATCTCTTGAATCAGAATAGTTTTAAGAGGGCAGGGGACTGGACATATAACCAGTCCCCTGCCTTTTTGAATTTACATAATTAGCTCTAAATGATATAATATATTAGATAACCACTATGAATCGGAGGTGATATTATATTGGTTAATGATACAAATAGAAAAACAATAGTGAACCTATCCATGTTGGTCCTATGCCTGCTATTAATCTCCTTAGCTAGCATAGACCCTTATTTATCCTTTCTTTCTATAGTGGCAGTTGTACCTATGGTCTTGATAGGAATGGAAGCAAATCCGGTATTTTCACTTTCAGCGGCCCTACTTATAAGTGCCCTAGCCTTTTTGCTAGGTGGCCTACAATTTGCCTTGGCAACTTGTCTAATGTATGTCCTACCAGGCCTTGTTTCAGGTATATTTATTGCCAATGAGAGTTTTGTAAGTGTGGATAGGGTTAGATTTAAAATTAGATTGCAAAAGGGTGACGACATTTATAAGTTTGCATCCTTAAAGATGTTTCTGCTATCTGTAGCATTTTTTACTGTTGGCCTACTTGCCTACACAGCTATACTTAAATACTACATGAATCTTGACCTAGTCAAGAATCTACAAATAGATATAAACACTATATTAGATTTATATAAGAAGAACTTAACAGCTGAGGAGTATCAGACTATAAAGGATGCAGGCTTTATAGAATTTATGTCTAATTCAAGTAGCCTATACCTCCTTATTAGCTATATTAAATCTATCATCTTGGCTTTAATGGCCTACTACCTATGCATACCTCTTTCCAGGCTTGTATATAAGGAGAAGATTCACAACATTCCAGTTGACAGTATCTTCCTACCAGGTAGGCCTGTATTGGTACTCTTTGTGATTGTGGTAAGTCTATATGCCATAGAATTATCTTTTCCAGACCTGGGCCTAATGAGTGTAATAAACAACTTTATCTTGATTATGAACCTACTCTTCTTCCTAGAGGGTGTATCCTTGATTATCTTTATAGTGAAGAATTGGAAGCATATCAAGAAAGAGGTAAATATGTTAATTATCTTTGTAATAATAGTATTTATGGGCATCCTACCAGGTATAGGAATCCTGGGTATGCTTGACAATATGCTAAACTACAGACAGAGATGGTATTCTAATTCAAAAGATAGGGGTGACAATTATGGAAAGTAAAAACAAAAATACGAGCCTATTCTCCTATTTTTCTTACCTATACTTTGCGGTTATATTCCTTATGTCAGCCTATATATGCTACAAGAACCTGGCCTTGGGAATAACATCCTTCTTGGTTTTGATAGTACTAGTCCTTATATACTTAAACAAGAAGAAGATGGACTTAAAAAAGTGGCGTGATAGGGTTCAGAGCGCTTCTTTCAACTTCAGTAATTTGACAAAGAAGTCCCTACTAAACCTTCCTATCCCCCTTTGTATCCTAGAAATGGACGGTACCATATCTTGGGCCAATAAGTACTTCGACCAAATGATTGGCCTTGAGGAAGGATCTACATCTATAGGTGATAATCTAGAGGATATAGTTGGAGAATTAACACTTAGAAAGGTCCTAGATGAGTCAAAAATCATGGAAGACGAGTTTGTCTACAGGGATAGAACTTATACACTTAGGTACTGTTTTACTAAAACAGATGACAAGAACCAGACAGGGCCTGAGTTCAGAGTGGTAATGTACTGGCTAGACCATACTGATCTAGACCAGCTAAGAATAGATCTTGATAACAACAAGCCAGCCATAATGGTTATAGAGATTGATGGTTATGAGGATGTAATAAAAAGTACTCCTGAGGAAAATCAGTCTCTGATCAGGGTAGATATAGAAAAAATTATATCAAGGCTTGAAGATGAGACTGAGGGCCAGATAGAGAAGCTGGCAAATGATAAGTATATCTTGTTCACCAACAAGCAGGCAATCAAGAAGCTAGAAAAATGCAAGTTCCCTATCCTAGATGAGGCAAGAGAAATAGACAGAGACAATAGTCTACCTGTCAGCCTTAGTGTAGGTGTTGGCTATGATGGTGAAACAATAGAAGAAACTGGTAAGTTTGCCTCTGGTGCCATAGACATGGTCCTTGGTAGGGGTGGAGACCAGGTTGCTGTAAAAAATAAAGATGGCTATAGCTTCTTTGGAGGAAAGTCCAAGGGCTTTGAAAGAAAGACCAAGGTTAAGTCTAGGCTAATAGGCCATGCCTTTAGAGAAATTATCAGCCAAAGTGATGACATCCTAATAATGGGTCACCACTATCCAGACATGGATGCCATGGGGGCTGCTGTAGGAGTATTTGACATATGCAAATCATATGGTAAAAAGGCCCATATAGTCCTTGATGAAGTCAATGAAGCAGTTGAGATTTTTGTGAAGAGAATAAAGGAAGACAAGTACTTTGAAGATATCTTTATAGGCCATGAAAGGGCCATAGATATGTGTAAGAAAAAGACCCTAGTGGTTGTAGTCGACACACATAGGCCTAGCTATACAGAGTGTCAAAAGCTTCTTAGTCTATCAAACAGAGTAGTAGTAATAGACCACCACAGAAGAGGGGTTGAATATATAAACGATAGCATCCTCCTATTCCATGAAATCTATGTTTCATCTACCTGCGAGATGGTGACAGAGCTAATCCAGTACACGGATTTTGATATAAACATACACAAGTTAACAGCCGAAGGGCTTTTGGGTGGTATCTACCTTGACACCAAGAATTTTGAATTCAAGACAGGGGTGAGGACCTTCGAAGCGGCTTCCTACCTTAGAAATTTGGGGGCAGAGACCCTATCAGTTAAGAAGTTCTTCAACTCATATGCAGAAGACTTCCTAGTAAAGGCTGAAATTATACAGAGAACTGAAATCGTAAAGGAAAGGATTTGTATATCTTATGCCAGGGCTGAAATAGACAATATAAATATAGTCATAGCCAAGGCTGCAGATGAGCTTTTAAATATCAAAAATATAGAGGCTTCATTTGTACTTGGTATGAAGGGTGATACCGTCTTTATCAGTGCTAGGTCACTGGGAGACGTCAATGTACACATCCTTATGGAAAAAATCGGTGGAGGTGGCCATATAGATATAGCTGGAGCCCAGCTTAAGGATGTAAGCCTGTCTCAGGCCTACAATATGGTCAAAGACATAATAGAAGAATACTTAGAGGAGGAAGAAAAATAGATGAAGGTTATTTTATTAAAAGATGTAAAAGGAACTGGTAAGAAGGGGGAAGTAAAGGAAGTCAGCGATGGCTATGCTAGAAACTTCTTAATTAAAAAGGGGGTAGCTGTAGAGGCTAGCCAGGCTAATATGAAGGAATTAGATGAAAAGGAAAAGTCTAAGGAAAGAAAGGCCCTAATAGAATATGAAGAAGCTGTCCTACTAGGAAAGCAGATGGAAGAAATCAATATCCAGATAGAGGTAAAGGCCGGTGAAGGTGGAAGGTTATTTGGCTCTATAACTTCTAAGGAAATTGCTGAACAGTTAAAGAAGCAGAAGAATCTCGATATAGATAAGAGAAAGATACTTATGGATGAACCTATCAGAACTCTTGGTTCAACATTTGTTGAAATCAAGCTTCATCAGAAGGTTACAACTAAGATAAGGGTCGACGTAAAGGAAAAGTAGTGAGATACGGACAATAAATATTTAGCGAGGCTTAGTCCTCGCTAAATTTAAATAGCTAGAATAAAAAACCGGGATTTTATCCCTACCAGGCCTTGGAGACCCTGGAAGGATAATCCTAGCCTACTAAACTATAAGGAGGATAATAAGCGTGGCAGAATTAATGAAGACTCCCCCCCCCACAATCTTGAATCAGAGCAGTGTGTTATAGGGTCTATAATTATGGAAGAGGAAACTATGGTACCTGTTGCAGAGATATTGGACATAGAAGATTTCTATATAGATGCTCACAAGGTAATCTATGAATCAATGCTAGAGCTAAATAACGAAAGAAAGCCTATAGACATGGTTACTGTATCCAACAGGCTAAAGGAAAAGGGATACTTGGACCAGGTAGGTGGTGTAACCTACCTAACGTCTATCACTAATATGATACCTACCACTTCTAATGTCAAGGTATACGCAGAAATAGTCAAGAAAAATTCTACCTTAAGAAAGCTGATAAAGGCTTCAAATGACATTATCAGTATGGGCTATGAGGCAAGTGATAGCCTTGATGATATCCTAAATGTTGCTGAAAAGAAGATTTTTGATATATCACAAGACCGTATGAGTGAAGACTTTAAACCTATAAGTGAAGTACTGACAAGTGTAACAGCCATGATAGAGGATGTCTACAGCAAGGGTTCAGACCTTACTGGCTTGGATACAGGCTTTATAGACCTAAATAATAAACTAGGTGGTTTCCATAAGAGTGACCTTATCCTAATAGCAGCCAGACCTGGTATGGGTAAGACTGCCTTCGCCCTAAACCTGGTTGCCAATGCAGCCATCAGGTCTAAGGCTAATGTAGCCGTATTCAGTCTTGAAATGTCTAAGGAGCAGCTAGTTCAGAGACTCCTATCCTCCCAGTCAAATGTTGCCCTTGATAGTATAAGTAAGGGTAAGATTGCTGACGACGAATGGAAGAAACTAACTGATGCCATGACTATCCTGTCCTCATCAGATATATTTATCGATGATACACCTGGAATCAAGGTTTCTGAGATTAGGTCAAAGTGTAGGAAACTTAAGATGGAAAAGGGACTAGATATGATAATGATAGACTACCTACAGCTTATGGAGGCCGATGGAAGGGCTGACAATAGGCAGCAGGAGGTATCCAAGATATCTAGGTCCTTAAAGATACTTGCCAAGGAAATGAACTGTCCTGTAGTGGCTCTATCCCAGCTATCTAGAAATACGGAAAGTGGCAAGGACCACACACCTAAGCTATCAGACCTTAGGGACTCTGGTGCTATCGAGCAGGATGCGGATATAGTAATGTTCATATACAGGGATGAATACTATACCAAGATGGAAACCAAGAAAAAAGACCTTGCAGAAATCATCATAGCTAAGAACAGGCACGGCGAGATTAGCAACATAGAATTGGTATGGATAGGTAAGATACAGAAGTTCTCCAACAAGTTAAAAACCATTAAGTAAAACACTACATATAGATTTTGTTAAAAAATAATACATTCGTCATCAGAGTGTATTATTTTTTTGTCCACTTTTTCCACTATTAATGGGTATATCTTATGAACTAGGTTAATAATAAAGGTCCAAAAATGTCAAAAAAATAGACTTATTCACAGAAAATATGTTCTTTTCAACAGATTTTTGTGGATAAGTCTTTATTTGTCTGTTAATAGCTTGATTTTATAGTCTTTTTTTCTTTTTTAAATCCACAAAGTTATTAACATTTTCTGTGGATAAGCCTCGAAAAAGTTTGGGATTATTTTCACCTAAATCTTAAATCGCTTCCATAAAAATCATAAATCTGGAAATTCCCGACTATTCTAGAAAGTGTTCTATCAGTGTATAGATTTCCTATATGTGCTATATCTAGATTTGTAGAAATAATTACTTTTTTTCTAGAATTTAGCCTAGAGTTTAATATATTAAATAGTTCTGCGCTAGTAAAGCTATTTATCAGCTCTGTTCCAAGGTCATCTATAATCAATAGGTCGCAAGTGAATAGGTTCCTATAATTCTCTTCATCGCTATCAGTATAGTATTCCGTCTTGAACTTGTACCTCTCTATTATATCCATCAAGTTGAAGGCTGTCTGGTATATTACCGTATAACCCTTGTCCATTATCTGCTTGGCTATACAGCTACATAGAAAGGTCTTGCCCTGGCCTGTTGGCCCCCTAAAAAGTAGGTTCTCGTCGGTCTTGTTAACTCCTGGTTTATCAAAGTTGTTTATATATTCCTGGACACTGTGAAAGATATTTTTTATATTCTCTCTTGGACTTAGGTCATATCCCTCTTCTAGCTGGTCAGAGAATATATTAAAATCGAACCTGTCGAAGTTATCCTCACTCAGTATTTGTCTTAGGTTAGACATCTCATATGAGTCATTTAAAATCCTCTGCTTTAGGCACTTACACTGGTCTCCATCCTCTAAAAAACCCGTATCCCTACACACCTTGCAGTCATACTCCATAGACATATCCTCTTGCCTTATGCCATTTACATTCATAAGTTCCTTCTTGAGTCTAATCAGGTTTTCCTGCTTAACCTCAAGGTCTCTTATAGCCTGGCCACTTGGATCCGTCAGTATAGACTTGGTCATTTCTATACCCAAGGCTTGGATTTGCCTATTTAGGTCTGCAAGCTGGGGATACTTGTTATGTATCCTTTCTAGCCTTTCCTCCAATTGGGCTGCATGAAGGTCCCTCTTGTCCTGGTATTCCTTCATTATATTTCTCATCTTCTCACTATTCATACAATCACCTGTTCTTGTTTAATTCTCTTACCAGCTTATTTATCTCATCATCGCTGTACTTGTCCGATATATTTTTGCGTAAAAATTATGGAACTTAGTTAGGTTACTGGCCTTAGTTCCAGGCCTTTGGGCATGCCTTGTCTTATTTTTTTCTTAGACTTAGCAAACTCTTCTTCATCCCTTTCTAGATCCTCTATAGTTGATATTCCCTTGCTATGCCAAGATCTTATGATAGAATCAAAGTACTTTATATTTGGGTTGGACGTATTAATAGACTTGTCACAGGCCCTCAATACTAGGTCCATCGGCATCTTGTAATCATAAAACCACCTGTCTATGGCTTCCTTTTTCACCTGCAGTTGCTGTCCTATTAAAGCCAAGTGCCTTAAAAACAGCCTTATAGTTTTCCTGTCTTTCCTGCCTCAATTTATCCTGTTGATTTAGGTCATCAAGGCTGGTGATTGACTGGTCAAACCAGGACCTAAGTATCCCTATAATATAATTTACTGACTTTATCTTACCATGGTCTGCTATAGACCTTTCAAATGCCTCTACAACCAATTGTGGGGACATATTATACTTCTTACTGGCATCCAAGAGGTCTATCTTTTCATTAGGTGTCAAAATCCTGCCAGCCAGGTCTTCAATCCTATTGTACATAGTAACAAATTCTATAGAAGCCGACTCATCTATTGTAGAACCTATTCCTTCCTGGTGACCCTCTTTTTTATCCTTTATTAGGGACCTTATATGGTCTGCCTTTATATCCAAAAATTCTATAAGCATCTTGCCATCTATATGGTGGATTTTGATGGCTCCCATATTTTCCCAAAATCTCCAGGCCTCTACAACATCCTTGTCAGATATACCAAGTGTGGATGCTATGACCTCATTAGTTAGGTCTCCACTCTTTAAACCATTGCAAAAATAAGCCTCCCTATAGGCCAAGAGATATATCTTAACCTGGTCTCCGCTTGCTATGGGCATAAACATGTCAAAAAATATGCTCGGTATGCTTATATCACTATATGTTTCATCTTCAATTGTCTTAAAAAACATAGGCTGGTCTCCTTTCCTTATTTATGATAGGGTTGCCCACTATTTATCCTAAAGACCCTGTATATCTGCTCTAATAATATTAACCTCATAAGCTGGTGGGGAAAGGTCATCTTTGAAAAAGATAGCTTCATATCAGCCCTGTCCAAAACTATGTCGGCCAGGCCTAAAGACCCTCCTATTACCAGGTATATATGACTGGTACCAACCAGACTCAATCCTGAAATATGGTCTGCCAGCTCTTCTGACGACAAGGACTTCCCATCTATTGCAAGGGCAATTACATAGGCCCCATCCCTTATCTTGGACAGAATAGAAAGCCCCTCCTTGTTCTTAACCATAGTCATTTCCTTATCACTAAGATTTTCTGGTGCCTTTTCGTCATTTACTTCTATTATCTCTAGCTTGCAGTAGCTGGATAATCTTTTAGAAAATTCATCTATGCCAAGCTTTATATACTTTTCCTTTATCTTTCCTACAGATACAACACTAATCTTTATCATCTTTACCCCTTGTCTCCTGGCTACTTACCTAGCTGGTATAGTCGTGATATATCATCCCTCATCAAAATTTCCAGCTCAACATCCCTACCTATCTTCATCTGATTTTCTGTCAAGATATGGTTTGATGTTTCATAGGCCAAGGCTGGAAATTATTCTCCCTGCTCAGGTGGGCTAAGAGTATCTCTTCCGTACCATTCTTAATTAGGTCAACTGCAAATTTTGCAGCATCCTCATTTGACAGGTGGCCTGTATTAGACATGACCCTCTTCTTTAGGGCATAGGTATAAGACCCCATAAGAAGCATCTCCTTATCGTAATTAGACTCTAATACCACTAGCTTTGACCCCAATATATTTTCTCTTATATCATCTGATATATGGCCGGTATCAGTTGCTATAGATAGCTTGTCATCCCTCTCATTAAAAAGGCTAAATCCAACTGGATCAGCCGCATCATGATTGATAGAGAAGGGTTTGATGCACATATCGCCAAGGTCATAGGCCTTGTCATTGTCAAATATCATAATATTCGACTCCTTGATCTTGCCAATCTTGGACTCAAGGGCCAACCAGGTCTTATAGTTAAGGTATATAGGTAGGTCATACTTCCTTGATAGGACACCCAGACCCTTTATATGGTCTGAATGTTCATGAGTTACAAATATACCTCTCAGTTTACTTATATCGACATCTATATCTTCAAGCCCCTTGGAAATTCTCTTACCACTCAGGCCTGCATCTATTAAAATATTTGTATCCTTGTAGCCAACATAGTGGCAATTACCACTACTACCGCTACCGATAGAACAATATTTGAGCATAAAAACCCCCTTTTTCTTTATATAATTCATAATACCATTATAAATCAAAAGCCTAATTTTATCCACAGAACATTTAAAGTAAAAAATTATGTATATAAATTTATTCTTTTTATTATTACGCCATAAGTGGCTCAAAATCATGGCCAATCGAGTAGGGAGGAATTTTTTTTTTTCCTCCCTCTCACACCACGGAGCGTGCCGTTCGGCACTCCGCGGTTCAATTCAAATAATAATCTAAACAACTAATGAGTCCTCGCTTTGCGAGGATTTCTTTTGTTATCTTGCGAAGCCCCGCTGTTCTGGCTACCGCCTGATAATGGTCTTTAAATCCTACGGATTGTCTCGCCATCCATTCTGGTACACCCAGCTTCCTTAGTCCCCACATCCTTTTCTTGCTAGTTTTCCATTGTTTCCATATAACTATCCTCATACGATTACGAAGATGTTCATCTATTTTAGTCATATTTTGTTTCATCTTACCTATCCTAAAATAGTTTATCCATCCTCTTATCACCTGATTTAGTTTCAGTATCCTGTAGTCCATAGACACTGACCACGAACGATATGTTAGTTTCTTGAGCTTTCTCTTGAATCTGTTTATTGAGTCTTTATGTGGTCTGGCTTCCCATTTTCCATTCATTTTCACAAAGCCAAATCCTAGGTACTTGAGCCTTGTTGGTTTGTGACTTTGGATTTAGTAGCATTTACCTTAAGGCTTAGCTTCCTCTCTATCCACGATGTGACCGTATGCATCACTCTATTTGCAGCCGCACTGCTTGCAACGGTTATTATGCAGTCATCTGCATATCTAACAAAGTGCAAGCCTCGTGCTTCTAACTCTTTGTCTAGTTCATTGAGCATTATGTTACTAAGCAAAGGGGATAGGTTACCTCCTTGCGGAGTTCCTATAGTGGTTTCTTCGTATTTCCCTTTTACCATAACTCCTGCTCTTAGATACTTAGTTACAAGAGATATTACATCTGGGTCTTTCACCGTTTTACCTACCAAGTACATAAGCTTGTCCTGTGGTACGTTATCAAAGAACTTTTCTAGGTCAATATCCACTATGTATGTGTATCCATCATTTAGATATTCTAATAGCTCTACTATTGCTTGTTGTGCTCTTCTACCTGGTCTAAAGCCATAACTATGTTCACTAAATTGTGGCTCAAACATTGGTGTTAGAACTTGGGCAATTGCTTGTTCTATGATTCTGTCTACTACTGTTGGAATTCCAAGGTTTCGTACTCCACCGTTTGGTTTTGGTATTTCTACTCTGAGTACTGGTTGTGGTTTATATTTCCTTTTGAGGATTTTAGTTTTGATATCTATCCAGTTTTCTTTGAGGTATTTGTTAACATCTTCGATGCTTATACCATCTATGCCTCCGGCACCCTTGTTGGCTTTTACCTTTTTGTATGCCATTTTCATATTTTCTCTGGATAATATCTGATTCATTAGTTGTCCCATAGATTGTCTCACTTTCCTAATTTTCTTTTGTACATATTAGCCCTAACTCCTGTGAAATGTTCACTCCGTTACGTCTTTGCTACTATATTTCTCGTCGGGCTTATATACTTAGTTTGATTAAGTCATTTTGACTTTTAGAATTGTTCAGCCCTTCGCTCCATTTCCATTACAGAAACTTCTCCACTACTATGGCTTCTGCTGACTTCTCACAGTTCGTTGTTACTAGGTTTTCCCTCTGTGAGACCTCACGGGATAAGTCGTCAGTCTTTCCTCGTCTACCTGCCTAATTTACTTACATAAGTTACGGTTGCCTTTTGGACTTTGTGACTTGCAGCCCACTCATCCTTTATGTAAGCCTTGATATTAGGTTTCTGTACGTCAGGCTACGATTTTGCTATTGCTTCTTCTCGCCATCACCTCACGGTGATAACCTTGCAAGTTGCTATGAGGTTCGTCGGCAACTACGCCCTACGTGGACTTTCACCACAGACTGACGGCATGCCCGTCATACCGCAAAAGGAAGGGCTAGAGAACAATCTCTAGCCCTTCCATATTTTGTTTTTATTAGTCCATTACTGAGAAATCTTCCTTAGTAACGCCACAATCTGGACATTCCCAATCATCCGGAATATCTTCAAATGGAGTACCTGGAGCTATACCTGAATCTGGATCACCTATTTCTGGATCGTAAACCCATCCACAAACATCACATACATACTTTTTCATCTTAAAAAATCCTCCTAAATATTTACTAAATTAATTTATTATTTATCATTTGATGTTAGTATTATACCCACCAAGCGATATAAATAACAGTTTCTAAATAAAAATTTAATCATTTTCCATCTTTTTTATACAATTAGGACAAATACCAACAAATTCAAGATTATGGCCCACTATTTCATAGCCAGTTTTAGTAGATATATCTTCTATTATCCCCTCTACAGGGCAGGTATCAACATAGCTGGTTTGACCACACAGCTTACATGTCAAAATATGGTGGTGGTAGTCCTTGCAGAGCTCGTATATATTATTACCATCCATGAGAATCTGCCTGTTTATAATCTTAGCATCAACCAAGGCTCCTAAGGCCCTATACACAGTAGATAAATTTATCTCTAGGGTCTTTCTAAGCTCTAAATATATATCTTCTGCTGTCATTGGTTTGTCTGAATGCCTAAGACAGTTGATTAACTCCATCCTCTTCTTTGTGGTTTTGAGGTTTGCAGCCTTTAGTAAGGCATCATTTTCCTCCCTGTGGTTATCCTTAGAACAAGAACAAGTATTTATCATAGAAGCCCCCTTTCAAACGCCGTATTTCCTTAATTATACCATATTAGACCCATAAATACCCAATTAATAAACCTAATTATAAAATATATTCTCTTTACCTAGTATCTTTAGACCTTTAAACTGCTGGACTTGACCAACTGTCCATAAATGCAAGAAAATCGCAATTGATTATTGACAAATCATTTTTAAAAGACTATACTCTAAATAGACTGATGAAAACGCCATGCTTTTGCGTTTATTATTTTTTTTTAAGATTATTTTGAACATACATTTGGTATAAGGAGGATTTTATGAAGAAATTAGGACTTAAACTATCTGCAGTTCTATTGGCTACATCATTTGCCCTAGCAGGGTGTACAGGTAGCAAGACTGCAAATACAACAGACAAGAAAGACGGAGATAAGATAAAGGTATATGCTAGCTTCTATCCTATGTACGACTTCACAAAAAAAATCGGTGGAGACAAGGTTGAAGTCACTAACCTAGTTCCAGCTGGTACAGAGCCTCATGATTGGGAGCCATCAGCCAAGGACCTAGCCAAGATATCAGAATCAGACATTCTGGTATATAGTGGTGCAGGTATGGAGTCTTGGATAGATAAGGTTGACCAGGTAACAAAGGACAGTAAGCTAGTAAAGGTTGAAGCATCAAAGGGTATAGACCTTATAAAGTCTGAACACCACCACGATGAAGAAGATGCCAAAGAAGAAGACCATGAAGACGCTCATGAAGAACACGATCATGGAGAATACGATCCTCATGTTTGGTTGGCTCCTCAAAATGCCAAGATTCAGATGAAGAATATAAAGGATGCCCTAGTAAAGGCAGACCCAACTAACAAGGACTATTATGAAAAGAACTTTGAAGTATATTCACAGAAGATAGATGACCTAGATGTCAAATTCTCTACTAGCCTAAAGGATACAAAGAGCAAGAATATCGTAGTATCACACGAGGCCTTTGCCTACCTATGCAAGGCCTATGGAATCAACCAGGTTGGTATTGAGGGACTATCACCTGACTCTGAACCAGATGCAGCCAGGATGGCTGAAGTAACAAAGTTCGCCAAGGAAAACAAGATAAAATATATCTTCTTTGAAGAGCTAGTTAGCCCTAAGGTATCTGAAGCCATAGCCAAGGAAGTAGGAGCTAAGACTGCTGTACTTAACCCTCTAGAAGGTTTATCAGATGACCAGTTAAAGGCTGGAGAAGACTACTTCTCAGTTATGGAATCAAACCTAAAAGTATTACTAGAAGCATTGAATGCTTAAGCAAATTGCTGTATAATTATATATGAAAAAATATGAGAGGCGTTATTTTTTAATAATGCCTCTTTGGTTTAAAAATGTATTTGTATCAACCATGATGGTTGATTTGTTATAAGTTAAGTAAGGGGTAGGCATGGGCAAGACCCAGCCTATATAAGGTAGGAATCGTGGAAAAAATCATAGAAATAAAAAATATGTCCTTTAAGTACGACAAGGACTTTATATTAAAGAATATCAATCTAGATGTATTTAGGGGGGACTTCCTAGGAATAGTTGGATCCAACGGGGCAGGTAAGAGTACCCTTATAAAATTAATCTTGGGCCAGCTAAAGCCAAATTCAGGCAGCCTCAATTTATTTGGTAGTCCGGCATGGTCCTGCAAGAAGATAGGTAGGGTTGGCTATGTGGCCCAAGTAGGCCTATCCAGAGGTATGGATTTTCCAGCCACAGTTGGCGAAATAGTCATGCTAAATATGTACAGAGAGGTCGGTATGTTTAGGTTTCCTAAAAAAGAGCATGTTGAAGCTGTAAAAAGAGCTCTTGATACAGTTGGCATGCTGGATTACATAAATAGGAGTTTTTCGGACCTATCAGGTGGCCAACAGCAGAGGGTTATTATAGCCAAGGCTATAGTAAACCAGCCCGAGGTCCTGATTTTAGATGAGCCCACAAGTGGTATAGACCACCAGTCAGAAGAAATCCTCTACCAGCTACTAGATAGGCTAAACAAGGAGAAAAATATTACTATATTGATGATATCCCACGACCTAAACAAGATAAAAGTGCACTCTAATCGCTTGATAGAACTTGACTCTTTTGAAAAGGAGGTCAACTAATGTTTGAATATGAATTTATGAGAAGGGCCTTCCTAGTAGGCCTACTCCTAGCCACTATCATTCCCTGTATAGGTACCATCATAGTATTAAAGAGACTATCCATGATGGGGGATGCTCTGTCACATACGTCTTTGGCCGGTGTAGCTGCAGGTCTTTTAATAGGGGCTAACCCTATAGTAGGAGCCATCATAGTTACTCTTGTAGCAGGCTTTGGTATAGACTTTATCAGGAAGAAGTTCCCTAGATATTCAGAAATATCAATAGCTATCACCATGTCAGCAGGTATAGGTCTGGCTGGTGTCTTGTCAGGTTTCACGGATAGCTCAACGGGATTTAGTAGCTTCCTCTTCGGTAGTATAGTTGCTATCACAGACTTTGAGCTCTACCTGGTCGTAATTCTTTCCATCCTAGTCATGCTTACCTTTATTCTCCTATACAAGGAGTTAAGGTATATAGCCTTTGATGAAGAGGGAGCTAGATTAATAGGTATACCAGTTAAGACGGTAAACTTTATATTTACTATCTTGACAGCCCTTACTATATCAATCGCATCTAGGACAGTTGGTACCCTTATAGTATCATCCATAATGGTGATACCTGTAGCATGTGCAATGAAGCTTACCTCGAGCTATAGGATGACAATCATCTTGTCAATCTTATTTGCCCTGGTATTTACTTCAATTGGGCTTAGCCTATCCTTCTATGTGGGTCTAAAGCCTGGAGGAACCATAGTCCTATCCGGAGTCCTTACTCTTATACTATTGATGATATTTAAAAAGGATTAAAAATAAGCGTTGATTGGAGAATATCCTATCAACGCTTTTATTTTCAATTTAATTTACTTGGCCTTTTCAAGCTTTATGCAGTAGTAAATATATGTAATATTCATTGTTGCCATTATAGCTAGTAGACTAAATACCAGGCCGATACTTATATTTACAATTAGAGATATAAACAATAGAACTATTGTTAGTCCAAAAATAAATTTAGACGTTATTGTATATGACTTAAAAGCTGCTTCGTGCATATTAGATTTTTCTCTTTCATCAAAACTATTAATCATATCCTTATTAAAGTTTATATCATATACATCTCCATGCCTTTCCGGATAACCCTTTTTCATATCTTCTACCAATCTGTTTTGCAATATTATACAACCTGGAACCACAATCAGGAGAACAATTAATGCTACTAAAGATTGCGATTTATTATGAGTTATGAAGATTATCTTGGCTGCTGGTATTAATAAAATAAAGCTTACCATTGTTGTAATACCGGTAGATCCTACTGCTATAGACATAAGACCTTCATTATATACCTCATCCCCCCCTAGCAATAGATTCCAAAAATCTTTTTCTACCAATTATAGTCAACACAATACTTACTATAAAAAGACTTATACTAGCAAAGGTGTATATCTCAAAAGCATATTTTTCAATAAGGTTTCCAATCTCAATTATGCTATCCCCTATAACTTCATAATAATTTCCGTATACCAGAGGACCTAAGATACCACCTATAAGTGCTCCTATACACATGTATAATAAGAGCCAAACAGGACCCTTTTTCTTCTTTTCCTTATTCTTTGCCTTATTATAAAACTTAAACATCCACTTCATCCTCCTCATATATAGACAAATCTTCTACACTTACATCAAATAATCTTCCTAGCTTAAGGCATAGGGTAATCGATGGGTTGTAGTCACCACTCTCGATTAAGCTGATGGTCTTCCTTTACACATAATAAGTCTTTCTAATTGCTACTGATTAGTTGCACTTTGAAATCTATGCTCTATTATTTTCTAACTTTATGCAATAGTAAATATATGTAATATTCATTGTTGCCATTATAGCTAGTAGGCTAAATACCAGGCCAAGATTTATTTTTATAATTACAGATAATAATATTAGGCCTATTGTAAGGAAAATCATTAGCTTCGAAGCTACTTCAAAGGCCCTATAACCAGCCTCATGCATATGAGATATTTCTCTTTCGTCAAAGCTGTCTATTAAGTCCTTCTTAAAGCTCATATCATAAACATCCCCACGCTTTTCTGGATAAGCCTTTTTCATATCTTCAATTAACTTATTCTGTATTAGTGCGCATATTACAATAATAAGTAGGAGTAAAAGCAAGCTAGTTATAAACTTCCAACCCTCTCTCCCTTCCATTGTAGTCCTAATGGCTGGTATTAGTAGTAAAAAGTTGAATATTATAGTAAGGCTTGTAGCTCCTATACCTACAGACATCAGTCCTTCATCATAGACCTCATCATCTTTAGCAATAGATTTTAAAAATTTCTTCCTACCAATAAGTGATGTTACTACTGTTATAGCAAGTAGGGCTAAACTAATACTTACATATATTTCAAATGCGTATAGATATATAAAATCACCAAGGTCCACTATCATATCCTGTATTTTTTCTGAATAACCACCTATAAATCCACCTATAAAGGTTCCAATAAAACCACCCAGGCATAAATATATTAATATCCAAACAGGGCCCTTTTTCTTCCTTTCCCTATTCTTTACCTTCCTATCAAACTTAAACATCCTCTTCATCCTCCTCATATATAAACAAATCTTCTACACTTACACCAAATAGCCTTCCAAGCTTGAGGCATAGGGTAATCGATGGATTGTAGTCACCCCTCTCGATTAGGCTAATGGTCTGCCTTGACACACCAACAAGTCTTCCTAATTCCTGCTGGTTAATTCCTTTTTGAGCTCTATATTCTTTTAACTTATTTAGCAGTGGCATGTCTCTTCTCCTTTTCTATTAACTTGCCTGTAACCCCAAGTATATAATTTCATTCTGTTACAAGACTAAGTCATATCATATAATATTTGACAAATATATTTGTCATTATTATATGATATGACAAGTATCCTTGTCAATACTTTTTGACAACTTTTTTTGTCATTTTTTAATGTATAGAAATTTCTTTTAGACAAAATCATGACCACCCGTCCAACGGGTGGTTTGCACAAGGGCTATAAGCCCAAGGGTTACCGGCCAGCGTCTAAAGGCGCTGGCTTTCACTCTGTTCAAGCTCGGCCTTTGACTCGTCGCCACCCTTTAAAGGGTATTTGTACTACTTGCCATCCCTAAAGGGATCTTCATATTCTTTGACACTTAATTTATCCATGGCTATATCATGTTTTTCCTGTTCTTGAATATACTTCTTTATAGTTGCTTCATTCAATCCAACCGTACTTACATAGTATCCTTCAGACCAAAAATGTCTATTTCCAAATTTATATTTTAAGTTTGCGTGTTTGTCAAATATCATTAGTGCACTTTTTCCTTTGAGATAACCCATAAATTGTGATACACTAATTTTAGGTGGTATACTTACTAGCATATGTACATGGTCTGGCATAAGATGAGCTTCTAGTATTTCTACACCTTTATACGAACATAATTGTCTCAGAATTTGGCCTATACTTTGTTTATACTGATTATATATTATTTTTCGCCTGTATTTTGGTGTAAACACTATATGATATTTGCACATCCATTTTGTGTGAGATAAGCTATTCGCTTTATTAGCCATAAAATCACCTTCCTATTCGTATTATTGAGCTTGAACAATTCAATTATACTACGGAATGGTGATTTTTTTTGTATAACATCTGTCGCGCACCCGCATAGCGGGTGGTTTATTGTTTCGCACGCTTTGCGAGCTCAACAGGGACACGTCCCTAAATCGAGTAGGGAGGACTTTCTCCTCCCTCTCACACCACGGAGCGTGCCGTTCGGCACTCCGCGGTTCAATTCAAATAATAATCTAAACAACTAATGAGTCCTCGCTTTGCGAGGATTTCTTTTGTTATCTTGCGAAGTCCCGCTGTTTTGGCTACCGCCTGATAATGGTCTGTAAATCCTACGGATTGTCTCGCCATCCATTCTGGTACACCAAGCTTCCTTAGTCCCCACATCCTTTTCTTGCTAGTTTTCCATTGTTTCCATATAACTATTCTCATACGATTACGAAGATGTTCATCTATTTTAGTCATATTTTGTTTCATCTTACCTATTCTAAAATAGTTTATCCATCCTCTTATCACCTGATTTAGTTTCAGTATCCTGTAGTCCATAGACACTGACCACGAACGATATGTTAGTTTCTTGAGCTTTCTCTTAAAACTGTTTATTGAGTCTTTGTGTGGTCTGGCTTCCCATTTTCCATTCATTTTCACAAAGCCAAATCCTAGGTACTTGAGCCTTGTTGGTTTTGTGACTTTGGATTTAGTAGCATTTACCTTAAGGCTTAGCTTCCTCTCTATCCACGATGTGACCGAGTGCATCACTCTATTTGCGGCTGCACTGCTTGCAACAGTTATTATACAGTCATCTGCATATCTAACGAAGTGCAAGCCTCGTGCTTCTAACTCTTTGTCTAGTTCATTGAGCATTATGTTACTAAGCAAAGGGGATAAGTTACCTCCTTGCGGAGTTCCTATAGTGGTTTCTTCGTATTTCCCTTTTACCATAACTCCTGCTCTTAGGTACTTAGTTACAAGAGATATTACATCTGGGTCTTTCACCGTTTTACCTACCAGATACATTAGCTTGTCCTGTGGTACGTTATCAAAGAACTTTTCTAGGTCAATATCCACTATGTATGTGTATCCATCATTTAGATATTCTAGTAGCTCTACTATTGCTTGTTGTGCTCTTCTACCTGGTCTAAAACCATAACTATGTTCACTAAATTGTGGCTCAAACATTGGTGTTAGAACTTGGGCAATTGCTTGTTCTATAATTCTGTCTACTACTGTTGGAATTCCAAGATTTCGTACTCCACCGTTTGGTTTTGGTATTTCTACTCTGAGTACTGGTTGTGGTTTATATTTCCTTTTCAGGATTTTCGTTTTGATATCTATCCAGTTTTTCTTTGAGGTATTTGTTAACATCTTCGATGCTTATACCATCTATGCCTCCGGCACCCTTATTGGCTTTTTACCTTTTTTTGTATGCCATTTTCATATTTTTCTCTGGATAATATCTGATTCACTAGTTGTCCCATAGATTGTCTCACTTTCCTAATTTTTCCTTTTGTACATATTAGCCCTAACTCCTGTGAAATCTTCACTCCGTTACGTCTTTGCTACTATATTTCTCGTCGGGCTTATATACTTAGTTTGATTAAGTTACTTTGACTTTTAGAATTGTTCAGCCCTTCGCTCCATTTCCATTACAGAAACTTCCCCACTACTATGGCTTCTGCTGACTTCTCACAGTTCGTTGTTACTAGGTTTTCCCTCTGTGAGACCTCACGGGATAAGTCGTCAGTCTTTCCTCGTCTACCTGCCTAATTTACTCACATAAGTTACGGTTGCCTTTTGGACTTTGTGACTATTAGCCCACTCATCCGTTATGTAAGCCTTGATATTAGGTTTCTGTGCGTCAGGCTACGATTTTGCTATTGCTTCTTCTCGCCATCACCTCACGGTGATAACCTTGCAAGTTGCTATGAGGTTCGTCGGCAACTACGCCCTACGTGGACTTTCACCACAGACTGACGGCATGCCCGTCATACTAAAAAAAGACCACTGGAAATCCAGCGGTCTATGTTATGTTTACTCTATAGATTTTTTACTATTACTCAACTGTATATGGTAAAAGTGCTACATTTCTAGCAAGCTTAATTGCCTTTGTAAGCTCTCTCTGGTGCTTAGCGCAAGTACCAGTGATTCTTCTTGGAAGAATTTTACCTCTTTCAGTAACGTACTTTTCTAACTTCTGTACGTTCTTGTAATCTATCTTAGTGTTTTTGTCAGCACAGAACTGACAAACTCTTTTCTTCTTACGTCTTTTCTTGTTTATCATGACTTTCACCTCTCCTCTTATTAAAATGGAACGTCGTCGTCATCAACAGCAGAGAATTCAGAAGGACTTACTACTCCACTTGGTTCAAACTTAGGAGCATCATACTGATCCCCATCATTTGACACGTTATTGTTCATAGCAGAACTCTTGCTTTCCAGTGCCTGTATATTACGACCAGCGACCTTTGTGAAGCTTCTTTTTTCTCCATTAGGTGTTTCATACCTATCAACCCTGATAGATCCCTGAACGCCTACTAATCTTCCTTTTGTTACATAGTTAGCACAAAATTCAGCTGGCTTACCCATTATTTCTACAGGTATAAAGTCTGTAGTAGTAGAGCCATCCCTATTTTTGTAATCCCTATCAATAGCCAATGTAAATGTGGCTACTGGTGTACCAGATCCCGGAATATATCTCAATTCTGGATCCTTAGTTAATCTTCCAACTAAAACAACATTATTCATATTAACACCACCTATTAGTTTTCTTCCTGTGCAACTATGACATGTCTTATAACGTCTTCACTTATCTTTAATCTTCTGTCTAATTCCTTTGGAAATTCTACATCAGCCTTGAATTCACAAGTGTGTAAACACCATCTCTGAACTTCTCGATTGGATAAGCTAACTTTCTACTTCCCCAAACATCAACTTCACCAACTTCGCCCTTAGCTTCAGTTATGATATTCTTGATTGAGTCTAGTACTGCCTCTCTTGCTTCATCATCAAGTGTTGGCTTTACAATATAAAGTACTTCATAAGCTTTCATTCTTTTCACCTCCCTTTGGACTATACGGCTCCGAGAACTTTCGGAGCAGAGACGAGAACGCTTAAATTCTCATACCAAAACATTTTACACTATTTGCAGACATTAGTCAATAGGTTTGCACTATTTAGTTGTATATTGGTCTTTTTGTTTTTTGAGATAAATATTTTTTCATTTTGAAGCAGGATTTTCTAGCTTCACCATGGAGAGGTTGTCATGATCCTATATACTTATAGGCACTTATTCCTATAAAAACAGTATTTTTTATCCAGGCAGATCGAGATGGGAGAATTTCTTTTGTCATCCTGCGAAGTCCCTCTGTTTTAGCTACCGCCTGATAATGGTCTGCGAATCCTACAGATGATATATTATCTAATGTGGTGATATTCTAACTATCATATGTTGCTATTTCAACCATTATTTTTAGTTTCATCAATCATTATTTTACTCACAATGTATTCAAGTAAATCTTGTATAATCAAAACACCAATAATACTATATAAACTTATTAGCCTATTAGTTTCCCATAGTGATTGCTTTGGAGTTAAAACATAACCTGATTCAAAAATGAATGCGGAAATTAAGAGTATTATCCCTTCAACTAAAATTGCCAGTACAAATATTAAAATTTTTTGCTTAATATTTATGCGAATAGCACCATTGTTTAGAAATAACCCTGCTATAAACGCTAATACCATAGATAATAATATGATAAATGTATCTAATGCAATATAGCTTATTGCTAAATTAAGCAATAAATAAGCCAGAATCAAAAAAATAAGGAATCCCTCTCTTAAGTATATATTTCATTATAAAGCTCCTTTAAAAAAATAGTTTAACTATTTACTACTTAATATTTCTAAACCTCTATTTTATACATCTAATTGTCATTATCAATCTTCAATTTCATCCACCATTTAATAAGATACTAATAATAAGCAAGCAAGTTATCATTACTTACAACTACAACATGTACACCTATATCTACCAGTACCATATAAATCGAAAAATCGCATACATACACATTCCTAAAGCAGCAGCTATTTCATTGGCTTCTTTTAATGAGGGTGTTTCTTCTCCTAGCTCAATTAAACTGATATATTGTATCGTAATACTTATATTTCCAATAAGCTCCGCTTGTGTAATATGTTTCATCTTTCTAACTTCTCTAATTCTACTTCTCACCTTGTTAGACTTCTATAACTCTATTTATTTACATCATAAATTATTCGCAATATTTGGCAAGTATATATTGTAAAAACATACAAAACTTATACACTCCCAAGATACACTTACCTCCATCCATTACTTTCAGTTCATCTCTGCTCATCAGCTCTTTTCCAAGTCTCTGATAATTTAGTCCAAAACTTTTCTGGTTTGATCTTGTTTCCAATGTGGGAGAGTTATCAATTATGTACGAAGAGCGTATTTGATATTAGTCGTAAAAAACGGCACCGAATAAAATTCGGCGCCGTTGATATCGTTATTAAATTTTGTTACTTTTTATTATAGTGCTGCCATTGCTTCGTGAAGAGCCTTACCTAATCTCTTAACACCTTCAACAATCTTGTCTTCAGGCATACAAGAGTAGTTCATTCTGAAGTGGTTAGCATTTCCACCGTTTGGATAGAATGGTTCTCCTGGAACGTAAGCAACGTTGTTTGGAAGAACTACGTCCTTCATTAACTGAGCTGCATCTATACCTTCTGGAAGAGTTACCCAAGTGAATAGACCTCCGTCAGTTCTTGTGAATTTAATACCTTCTGGGAAGTATTCATCCATAGCATCTAACATAATAGTTCTTCTCTTACCATATACTTCTTTAATCTTTTCAACGTGAGCGTCTAGATCATACATTTCTATGAACTTAGCCATTTCCATCTGAGAGATAGTAGAAGCCTGTAAGTCAGCTGCCTGCTTAGAAATATTGAACTTTTCAAGAATTTCTGGAGAAGCAGAAACCCAACCAAGTCTGAATCCTGGAGCGAATATCTTTGAGAATGTACCAAAGAATAGAACTAGTCCCTTTGTATCATATGACTTTAATGATGGGAATATTTCGCCTTCGAATCTTAATTCACCGTATGGGTTATCTTCAGCTACTGGAATTTCATACTTGTTGATGATTTCCATGAACTGCTTTCTTCTTTCTATTGGCCAAGTTCTACCAGATGGGTTCTGGAAGTCTGGAATAACGTAGATGAACTTAACATCTGGGTTTGCAGCAAGAGCCTTTTCTAATTCAGACATTATCATACCGTCTTCATCAGTTGGTATTTCTATGAATTCTGGTCCGTAAGCCTTGAATGCATTAAGAGCACCTAGGTAAGATGGGCTTTCAACGATTATCTTGTCACCTTCATCAAGGAATACTCTTCCCACGAAGTCTAGACACTGCTGAGAACCGTTAGTTACAAGTATGCTATCTGCTGTAACATTAGTATGAAGCTTTCTGTTCATTCTTTCAGCTATAGCTTCTCTTAGTGGTGGGTAACCATCTGTTGCATAGTACTGCATTGCTGCTCTACCCTGTTCTTCAAGAACTGCTAAAGCAACCTTCTTCATTTCTTCAACTGGGAATAGCTCTGGAGCTGGTAATCCACCTGCGAATGAAATAACTTCTGGATTAGAAGCTAACTTAAGGATTTCACGTATTGCTGATCCTTCTGCATTTTCTAGTCTTCTTGCAAATTTTACTGCCATTTTAAAAAGCACCTCCATTTAAATAAAAACAAAATATATTTTAATCCACAAACTGAATTTGAATTAATTTGTGAACTATAGACGATTTATCAAAGGACTCCATCCTATATATTCACTATAGGAACTTCTTTATCCTCTTTTCTGCTGTTTCCCTATCTAACATAATAATTCTTCCACAAGAATTACACTTAAACTTGACGTCAGCACCAGTTCTTATGATTGTAAACTCCTTACTACCACAAGCATGTTGTTTTTTTAATTCAACAAGACTACCAACTTTTATATCCAGTGGCATAAGCAGTCCTCCTTACCAACATATTAATACAATCCCATGTTTTTATTAAGCTTATAAAAGCGTTTGCTTAAAGCACAAAAAACAAAGCTTGAACTGTATCATCCAAGTATTCTTACATACTTATATGTATATAATATCATAAGATTTGCATTATTTGTACATTAAATCTAAAATATTCTGTATAATTTTTGTATAAATTTTATACTAGTTAAAGAATATGTTATAATATAAGTGTAAGAAGCTGATTTAAACTAGTATCTGTATTATATAAATATATAATATGGTTTTTAAAATTTTGTTTTTTAAGACCATAGACTTTGATATTTGTTAATATTTTTACAGGTAACTACTAAATTTAAAAGGAGAACTATATTATGAAGATAAACAAGAAGATAAGGATGATACTTTTGTCAACAGCCCTAGTTTTTGGGTCTATGTTCTTGACTGCCTGCCAGGATGGAAAGGATGCAGCTAATAGCAAGGACCAGACTCAAACAAGCCAGAAAGAGCCTACAAATGGAGAAGCCACTGATGAAAATACTCAGGCAGACCATGAAAAGAATAGTAAGGACAAGCCATCCCAAGACCAGAGCAAGGACCAAAAGGACACAAGCAAGGCCAAACAAGCCAAGATAGTATACTATACATATGATATAAATACTGAAAAGCTAAGTGAAAATACAAGGTCAGTAGATGAGGTAAGTGTAGGTAATATAGTAAAGGCCTTGATAGAAAATAAGGTTCTTCAGTCTGGAACTGAGGTAAATTCAGCCAAGGTTACAGACCTAGATGGAGTAAGAACCCTTGTAGTTGACATGAATGACAAGTTTGTAAACTTTGACCAGGGAGCTACATCTGAGTCCCTAAGCCTAAGATGCTTTACAAACAGTATGGTAAAGACATTTAAGGTCGACCAGGTAAAGCTAAGTGTTAATGGAAAGAATTATTCTGGTGGACATATAGCCTAAAGGATGGAGAATACCTAAAATTCAAGTAGCTTGTTGAGGGAGTAGACTCTGCTCCCTTTAAATTTAACTATTTAGACCCTTTTAATGTATAAGTGGTCTTAAGGCCCTTGGGTCATAACTATAAAAACAATATATTTATAAATGGTATGGAAAGGACAAAAATAATATGAAGTATGATGAGCAAATATATAGACCTCCAAAGGAGTACAAGTCACTCCTTCTACAGGTAACAAGCGGATGTACCCATAATAAGTGTAAGTTCTGTGGTATGTATAGGTATACAAATTTCAAGATGGAAAGTCTAGACCAAATAGAGTCTGATGTAATAGAGGCCAGCCAACACCCGTTCTTTAGGTCAACTAAGAGGGTCTTCCTATTAAACGGTAATCCTTTTGTCCTAAAGACAGAGAGACTTTTAAAAATAGCTGAAATCATTCACAAGTATCTTAAAAATGTTGAGGTAATTACTACCTATGCATCTATAAAGGATATAGAAAACAAGACTGATGATGAGCTAAGACAGCTGAGAGAGGCTGGAATCAATGACCTATATATTGGAGTAGAAAGTGGTAACCAGGAGGCCCTAGAATTTATCAACAAGGGAAATACTGTTGATGAGGCTATCAGGGAAATGAAGAGATTGGATAAGTTCGACTACAACTACTATGCCATGATCCTGACTGGCTTGATGGGTAGGGGAATAGACAAGGCCGTAGAAAATGGTAAAAAAACTGGTAAAATGCTTAGTCAGGTAAATGCCAGGGGGGTATTCCCTATGTCTGTAACCCTAGTACCGGGAACAGAATTATGGGACCTTTACAAGAGTGGTCAATATCAGGAGGCCAGTGAGTACGACAGGTTGGTAGAGCTTAGAGAGATAGTCTATAACCTACTACCAGAAAAGACTGCCCTTATATCTTCTGCCCATAACTCTAATACAATGTATATAAAGGGTATTGTACCGCCAGACAGGGAAAAGCTACTAAGGCAGATAGACCAGATACTGGAAGAGGCATCACCTGAAGAAATGCAGGAGTGGATAGACAGAAGGAGTATTCTTCTATAGTAAAAAGCACGAAACCTACCTATAAATTATAAATAATAGATTTTTAAGGCAGTTGGAATAAACTTTTCACCTGCCTTTTTTGATATTTAATAAGTTAAAATATATTCATTTTTGTTTACTTTTAAATTCTTCACTTGTATAATAAAAATAGGGAGTCCAAGGTCTTTCTAAACACCTAAGTTTAATTATCAAAAGACCTTCTAAATTTATGTATGACCAATTAAATCAAGGGACTTTTATTCAAGCTACAATTTTTATGATTAAAAAGATCTAAGACACTCGTAAGGGGGATTAAGGATATGAGATTATTAAAGTCAAAGAGAAATATATTTTTTTCAACATGTATAGCAACAGTCCTAGTTTTATTCACATTAGTATTTATAATTAACAGGAGCCTATCCTATAACGATTTACTCAATACTCAAAAGGAAGTCACTATATCGCATGTATATATAGAAGGCCTTATGCCTAATGACATAGGAAAAATAAAAAAGGAAGTGGAGGTCAACTACCTGGGCCAGGAGCAATATTATGATGGAAATAAGGACAGATCAGACAAATACTTCACCCTTATAAATATAGATAGGGATATCTTAAAAATACATGGGCTTAGCCTCTTGAATGGTAGATTTCCAGACAAGGGTGACGAGGTAATCCTAGAAAAATGGGCCAAGGATAACATGAAAAAATATATCAGTGGGGACTATATCTACCTTGACCTCTACCATAGGGGGCCACAAAAATTCAAGATAGTTGGCCTATTGGGGGACAATTCTTTAAATAAGAACCAGTCAAAGATAGAAATTTATAGAAAAATTGAAGATAGTCCTGGTCCTAGGGATATCTATATAAGCCTTAGTGACAAGGCTAATAAGGTAAATTCAATAGCCTTCCTATCAAAATATGCCAAGAACAAGGGCTATAATATGCGCACAAACAAGATACTATTAGAAAAAGAGGCCCTGTATAGTAATATTTTTTCAAAGGATATGCTCCTTATGAATATCCTATTTTTCTTGATCATGTATTTTTCCATAAAGGGGATTTACTATATATCTATAAGAGATCGGATGAGAGAATTTGGAGTCTTAAGGGCCATAGGAATAGAGAATAGGACCCTATATGGGAATATTATTGGAGATATCCTATACCAGTCCCTACTGCCAGCCCTTACTGGTATTATAATTGGTGGCCTATTGTCATTTTTATTTAGAAATACCATTAAGAGCCTTTACAGCCTAGACTCCTTTGAGATAGTCCTAGACTATCATATTATATTGGTAATGATACCTGTAATATTAGCCTGGCTGGCCCTATCCTTGGATAATTATAGGAAGATAAGAAGGGGGACTATTACCAGCTTATTAAACTTTGAAAATGAGGATACAGGAAATAAATCCCCTAGGATAAGGAGTATACCTACAAGGAATCTTATAAGCAAGATACCCCTAAACAATCTCCTAAAGAACAAGTACAAGACCCTATTTATGACCCTATCTCTAGGCATAATATCATCAATTTTAATTGCTGGTGTATTCTACTCTAATATGAAAAATATTGCCCTAAACCAGGCTATAAAGTATGAAAATAGGGACTATATACTATCTATAAATGCCTTTTATACGGCTAATGAGGTTTCTGGTTTGGATGAAAATGAACTAAGTCAAATTAAAAATATAAGGATAAATAATAAGAGTGCAATAAAAGAGGTCGATGGTTTTAAGGTACTCCAGGGAAGAATGATCATAAATGATCGGGATAAAATAAGAGACCTTTCATTTTTCAAAGACCTAAATACTACTGGTGGAGAATATACTAAGAAGGTTCTAAAGTGGATATTTAGGGAAGATAGTGGTCAATATGAGGTAAAATCAAATATAATAGGCATCAATGACGCCTATCTAAATAAAATAAGAAATTCATTGAAATTTTCAGACTCAGACCTGGAAAAGTTTAAAAACGGCCAGGGGGCTATCTTGTACAATGCACCAAACAGCAAGGGACAAGGAGTACTTAACTACAAAAACAAGGATATAATTAGTTTTAAGCACAATATTAAGTACTATGAAAACTTGGATTCACCTGATGACAAAGAAATCTTTAAAAATTTAGACCTTCAAATACTTGGACAGGTTGATAACTTAGGTGTATACACCCAAGACTATGTGCCTGATTTCGTTCCATGCCTGCTAGTTGGCAACACCTATCTGGACAAATATACAGGCCTAGACAAGTACAAGCTTGTAAAGATAAATCCAAAGCCTGGCTTCAGTGTTAAAAAGGTTTCTGATAAGATATTGTCTATAATTGAAAGTAAACCTAATGTCAACCTATCAAATTTTGAAGAGGAAATATTCTCTTCAAGGCAGTTTAGTGACTCACAAGAGAGGGTTCTGGTTTCTTTAAACCTAATCCTATTACTTATTATATTCCTGAAATATATGTAATAGCATGATTTATAAGGTATTGAATAGGATGGATGAATACAAGGTCTTAATGAAAATAGGGGCAAACAAGAAGCAAATTAGGTATATTGTCCTGTTAGAAGGACTAATACTAGGCCTAATATCTGCTATCTTTTCTATTTTTATTTCAAGCCTTATGGAGCTTGGTATATACCACTATATCCTAGGTAGCCTATATGAGCCTGTCTTCTATAACAATATAAGGACAAGCATCTTGGTAGTCCTATTAAATATAGGCCTTGGACTAATATCTTCAGTCATACCTTTGGCACATATAAGGAAGTATATTAAATAGGCTAGGCTTATTAGTATATATTAAAATAAGATACTATGACCCTTGTAGGTCTCATAATAAAAAACATTCAGGCCCAGTACTTCATAAATATACTCGGCTTGAATGTTTTTCTATTTTTAAATATTAATTTTTTTACTATCTACAATCCTATGCCCCATATAGCCACAGACTATACCCAAGATAATACCTCCCACAACATCACTTGGATAGTGGACATATAGGTAGAGTCTTGAAAAGCCTATTAGGGTGGCTAGTATTAAACTCGGAACAAATAACTTGCTCCTTCTAAAAAACAAGACACTTGCAGCTGTAAATGATGCTGAAGTATGGCCAGATGGAAAGCTAAAATCCCTAGGCTTGTTTATAAGGAGCTTTATAGATGTATTCACATCAAAGGGCCTTATCCTTGCAAGCATAGGTTTTAGAATTATATTACATATAATCCCATTTAATACCAGGGCTATTATCATCACAAAACCGAGCTTCCTGGTTTTCTTGGGTATAACCAGGCCTATAGATAGGATAATCCATACAAGTCCCGAATCACCCAGGTGGCTAATAAGGGGCATTATAGAATCCATAAGGCCAGACTTTATATTGTCTTGTATTAAGTCTAAAATTACCATATCAAAATTCATTAATTGTTCTACCTTCATCCAATATATTATATACCTACATTAATTTATCATTTTCAAGTACAAAAGGCTTGGCTGTAGGCTGGTCATATTCTACATCATATTTTTCCATAAGGTACTTTTTCAACTCTTCCTTATTTTTAAACTTATTCAACCTATATGGTTCTTGGAAGGCTACCTTTTCCACAAAGTAGACCCCATCATTTGCCTTGAGCATTATACCTACATGACCTATAAAGAGGCTGTCTTGCCCCTTTTCAATCTGGCTATGGAATACTACTGATACCATGCTAGCCTTGTCATTTTTGGCGAATTTTACACCCCTAGCTTCCCATTCCTTTTTGAATATCTGATAGTGCTTTTTTACATCCTTTGTATCAATGGTTTTCACTTCATTAAATATGCTTTTAAATATATTCTTGTCCTCTTCTGTCTTGACAGCAGAATTATCTGTAGTCAAGGAAAGAAGGTCAATACCTAGATTTTCTGTATCATCACCAGTCTTGGCCTGGCTTGCCTTCATATAGTCACCAAATAAACCATATGAGGTTATCCTACAATTATAGCCCTCAAAGTCATTATTTTTTGCCTTCCACTGGTCCTGCATATCATAGGGGTCATACTTGGTATCCTGGACACCAGCCTCTTCAAAATTCCCAGCTAGGGACTTGCTGTCCACACTAGAATTAAACTGGTCAAGGTGGTTAAAAAATACCTTCTGCCTCTCCTTGGATATACCTGCCTGGTCAAATAGGTTGGCTAGTAGGTCTCTAGATGACTTGTCACTTATATTAGTATAGCTTACCTTCATCCCCTTGGCCTGGTCTGATTTGGACTCACTAAGGTTTGATGATTGACCCTGCTTTCTAGCTGAACCCTCCTCTTTATTACCAATACTGCAACCAGTTGCCACAAGTAGGCAAAGGGACAGTAGGCATAGCTTCTTTAAATTATTTTTCATATACACTTCTCCTTATTATTCTTATTTAAACCCTTAGGCAGGCAATTGCAAATACCTACCTATACCTATAATAGCCTAGATTGCTAAATTATGTCTATACTACCTATTTTCATATTTGATACCCAGATTCGTATTTATACTACCACATAGGCCAATATAAGTGTCTTAAAGTATATTTCAAAGACTTTTTTCTAAGTGTATAAATAAAGTCTGAGCATAGAAAAAGGGATATACAAGTCAATTGTATACCCACCTAAATTAATCTAATTTATCTTTTTTATATTAGTTTTCTTATAAAAAATACCGGCAAAAGCCCCTATATAATTAAGCCCTCTAAGGATTCCTACGGTCTACACTCAATATAGACCATAGGGACTCTTGTCTTTATTATTTCCTTGTAGCCAAGCTTCCAGCCATTATCCTCTAAAAATTTAATATAGCCTTCCTCAGTCCACCTGTGCTCAAAGTTAACCCCTATCAAATTCAAAAATTTGGCCCAAATACCTATTTAACAGTCATATCCCTGTTGATAAAATTCGGTGCTATTAAGAGTCCTCCTGGCTTCAAGACCCTCCTTATTTCATTTAGGGCCTTAATTGGATCCGGTATTATATGGAGGGCATTTGCTATTATGGCCACATCAAAACTATCATCTGGATAGGGAAGACTTGTAGCATCTGCAAGCTCAAAGGTAAGATTATCTGGACAAGCCTCCTTGCCAGCAACTGCCAACATACCCTCAGAATAGTCTGTAGCCACATAGGTCTTACAGGCAGGGGCTACACTTCTAGCCAAACGACCTGTACCACTACCTATCTCAAGGACGGACCTATCAGCCACTGACTTTGATATTTTTGAGTACATATAGTCATAGGTATTCCTGTCAGACTTCATAGCAAAATCATAGAGGGGAGCACACCTATCCCAAATATTTTTTTTCATAATAGCACGACCTTCCTTATTAATATATATATTGATAATCATTTTTATACTTATATTATAGCATATATTTTTTTCTTGCTAAGGAAAATTTTTCATCCTTATAGAAAGGATTTTGGATAAAAGTAAAAGGAATTGCTATAGTAGAATAAACCCATTTACTATATGCAACCCCTTTTAGAGACTTCTATTTATTTAAATTTATTTTTCTAAGGCCTGGTCAATATCAGCTATTAGGTCGTTTACATCTTCTATACCTACAGAAAGTCTAACAAGGTCTGGAGATACACCTGCCGCTGCTAGCTCTTCATCATTCATCTGCCTATGTGTAGTAGATGCTGGATGTAGTACACAAGTTCTTGCATCAGCTACATGAGTTACAATTGAAGCTAGTTTTAAAGAGTCCATGAACTTGACTGCGGCCTCTCTACCACCTTCAACTCCAAAAGAAATTACTCCACAAGATCCATTTGGTAGGTACTTCTGTGCTAGCTCATACTGGCTGTCATTTTCTAAACCTGAGAAGGATACCCAAGATACCTTTGGATGCTTTTCTAGGTGCTTAGCAATAGCTAGGGCATTTGCAAAGTGTCTTTCCATTCTTAGGTGTAGTGTTTCTAGACCAATACCTAGGTAGAAGGCATTCTGAGGTGAAGGTATAGAACCTAGGTCACGCATCAAGTTTGTTGTCATCTTTGTAATATAGGCTCCCTTACCAAAGCTTTCAGTATATACAACACCGTGGTAAGTTTCGTCTGGAGTAGTTAACCCTGGATACTTTTCACTGTACTTTGTCCAATCAAAGTTACCTGAGTCTACAACTACACCACCGACAGAGTTTGCTAAACCATTCATATACTTTGTAGTTGAGTGTGTAACAATATCTGCCCCCCATTCAAATGGCTTACAGAAGATTGGTGTTGGGAAGGTATTATCTACTATTAGTGGCACACCATGCTTATGGGCAGCATTTGCAAACTTTTCTATGTCTAATACGTTAAGTGAAGGGTTTGATAGAGTTTCACCAAATACTAGTTTAGTATTAGGCTGGAACTTTGATTCTAGCTCTTCAACTGAAATATCTGGTTCAACAAATGTAGACTCTATACCAAAGTTCTTCAATGTATTAGCTATTAGGTTGTATGTTCCACCATATATAGTAGAGCATGAGATAACATGGTCGCCTGCTCCAGCTATATTGATTATAGCGAATAGGTTGGCAGCCTGGCCTGATGAAGTTAGTATAGCAGCTACACCACCCTCAAGCTGGCAAATCTTTCTTGCCACAGCATCATTTGTTGGGTTTGCAAGTCTAGTGTAGAAGTAGCCTGCTTCTTTAGGTCAAATAGGTCACCCATCTGCTGAGATGACTCATACTTAAAAGTTGTAGATTGTACTATTGGAACCACTCTTGATTCTCCATTTTTTGGTTCATAACCACCTTGTACGCATATTGTGTTAGTATTGAAATTTGTCATTAAAATCACTCCTTTTCTTTTTCTAAAATTTTAAAATATATTTGTTTCTATTTATGTTAACAGGGCTTTTACTCAAACTGTGTTAGTGGATCTTTCCCCTTTACAGCTCCTATTATAAATCCAAGTGTTGCAGGTAGGAACCATGCAAAACCAAGACCGCTTAACGGAAGTAAATCAACAAAAGCCTTGATAATAGCTATGTCGGCAACTGATAAAATTGCTTCTAAAATACTTACTACTAGTGTAAACACTAGGGCATATCTGAAGCTCTGCTTGTTAGGTATATACTTACGGAAAATACCTAGAATCATCAGAACTATCAAACTTGGGTAAACCCCCTTATAGATTGGTGTTGCAAAGTAGATGATTTTTTCAACACCTAGTACAGCTATTGTAGCACCAAGGACTGCGAAAACTAGGGCAGCTAGCTTGTGTGGTATCTTTCCATTTGAAAAATCATGGAAGAAGTTAGCAATAGATGTAATCTGGCCTATAGCAGTTGTTACACAGGCTAAAACTACGGCTATTGAAAGGAATAGCATTCCATTCTTTCCAAGGACTCTTTCAGCAATACCAAGTAATAACTGACTTCTTTCTATATCCTTTGGATAGTAGCTGCTTACTGAAGCACCTAGGTAAATTAGGCCTACATAGATAACAGCCAAAAGTATAAGGGCAATAACACCGCAATAAGCAGTAAGTTTATTTCTTTCTCCACTTGTCTTATATCCCCTGTGGATTATATCTCCTATAAAGACAGTACCTATAAGGTAACTCACTATTAGGTCTCCTGTCTGGTAACCCTCTAAGAATGAATGTGTGAAAACACCAGTCTGTTGTGGAGCTATCGGACTTCCTACTGGAGTAAGTACTCCCTTTATAATTATCCCTAGTAGTACAACAACTAGTACTGGTGTTAGGAACTTACCAACCTTATTTATCATCTTACTTACGTCAAGTGAGAAATAAAGGGCTATAGCAAAGTATCCTATTATAAATACTATAATTGGTACACCTGGGAAAAGGGCCTTAAATCCTAATTCATAAGCAACAGCTCCTGTACGAGGTACAGATATATTTCCAGCAAATAACATTATAAACAATAGCAAAAATTTAGCAAAATTCTTATGTATATCTTCTGTCATGGCCTCAAGAGACCCACCGTTTTTCGAAATTACATATAGTCCAACAACCGGCATTAATACTGCAGAGACACAAAATCCTATAGCGGCTAAAGACCATTGGCTACCTGAAATAAAGCCCAGTAGGGGAGGAAAGATCAGGTTTCCTGCGCCAAAGTAGGAACCGAATAAGGCTAGTCCTACTATAAAAATATCTTTCTTTTGTTTTTTCATTTTCTTCTCCTTTTTGTTTAACTAATATTGATGAAAGAGATAGAGAAGTTTAGCAAGGAATTAAGGAACCAGTTGCGCACCCTGGTTATAAGTTATAAAAAAAAAGCTCCCATCCTATAAAGGACGAGAGCATAACTCACGTGTTACCACCTTAATTCATCTTTTTATCACTAAAAAGACCTTATTGAGTACTATCATACTCGCAATGCTATAACGGGCACACCCGTCGCAACCTTAACCTAAATTTAGATCTCGATGCGATGACTCCAAGGCCATGTTCAAAAGCTTCTCTCTCATTTCTCTCACCAACCGAAATGTCTCTGTACTGATTGAATGACTTTTTACTCTTCTCTTCAACGTCTTGATATACATTATAAAAAGAATCAACCTTTTTGTCAATGCAAAAAAACAAAAAAATTTCAAAAAATTTTCTAATTTTTATAAATCATATTCTTTAAACACTATAGATTAATAACTAAATTGTCAATTAACCTAGTTTTTCCAATGTATACAGCCATAGCTATTAGGGTATTATCCTTTATAGTTTCAACCTGATCGAAGGTATCAAAATCTATAATTTCCACATAATCTATCCTGGCTAGTTTCTCTTTTTCTATTTCATCTTTTATAATTTTTAAGACCTCTTCCTTGGATAAATTTCCAGAATCAATAGCCTTTTTACCCTCAAGGATACTCCTTCTTAGAACTGTAGCTGCAGCCCTTTCTTCCTCATTAAGGTAGGTATTTCTTGAACTTTTGGCTAGTCCATCATCTTCTCTGATTATAGGACAGCCAATGATTTCAATACCAAAATTAAGGTCTCTGACCATCCTCTTTACTATGGCCAGCTGCTGGATGTCCTTTTCTCCAAAATATGCCCTATCAGGCCTTACTATAGTGAATAGCTTGGTTAAAACCGTACATACCCCCCTAAAATGACCTGGTCTAGACACTCCACATAGGATATTTGTCATTTTTTCACTCGGAACAACAAAGGTACTGTAGCCATCTGGGTACATTTGATCTGGGTCTGGATGGAATATATAGTCAGCCCCCATTTCCTCGCACAACTTGGCATCAGCTTCTAAAGTCCTTGGATAACTCTCATAATCTTCATCCGGTCCAAACTGGGTTGGGTTTACAAATACACTTACAACCACCTTGTCATTGTTTTCTACCGCCCTTTTTATAAGGCTCTTGTGACCCTCATGCAGGCAACCCATGGTTGGAACCATACCCAGGCTAAATCCATCTGCCTTTATTTTTCTAGTAATTTCAATTATTTCATCTATACTTCTTATAACTTTCATTTTTCCTAAACCTCTCACTAATTTATCAGCTATAATCCAAGGCTTATTTTTGAGTCTGGACTACTATTTATATATCTTCTTATGACTAATATAGCTTTTCTATTACTTCTTCAGATATCTTAAAGCAGTGCTTTTCCTCTGGGAATGAACCATCAGCTACTGCATCTATATAGGCCTTTATACCTTCAGTCATAACCTCTCCAACATTAGCAAATTTTCTTACAAACTTTGGAGTAAAATCTTTGTATACTCCCAACATATCCTGGTAAACCAAGACCTGACCATCACAACCAGGGCCTGCACCTATTCCTATAGTTGGTATATCAAGCATAGAGCTTATCTTTTCTGCAAGGGCAGCTGGTACACATTCTAGTACAAGAGCAAAGGCTCCTGCCTCCTGTACTGCAAGGGCATCATCTATCAAAGCCTGGGCAGATTCTAGGCTCTTACCCTGGACCTTGAAGCCCCCTAGGGCATTTACAGCCTGTGGTGTAAGACCTAGATGGGCACAAACTGGTATCTTGGCATCTGTTATAGCCCTTATAACATCACAAACTTCCTTACCACCCTCTAGCTTCACACAGTTGGCACGGCCTTCTCTCATCAACCTACCCGCATTTATTACGGCGTCCCTAATACCTGTATTATATGATAAAAATGGCATATCACCTATAACTAAGGCATTCTTTGTACCCCTAGCAACTGCAGCTGTGTGGTGGATCATGTCCTCAATAGTTACGCTTAGGGTGTCTTCATATCCTAGCATTACCATACCTAATGAATCACCAACCAAAATTGAGTTTACACCCGCTTCATCTACCAGCTTGGCAGTCGAATAGTCATATGCAGTAAGCATAGTCAACTTTTCACCCTTTTGTTTAGCTTCTTTAAACGTTAAAACTGTATTTTTCATATTTTCTCCCATTTCCCCTAATCCCTAACTTGAGGATTAGGACTTTTCAATAATAAATTTTCCAACCTACTATAATCCCTATCACAATTTTTTTTCCCTAGCAAGATCTACAAGTTCTAAACTTAAAAGTCTATATATTTTTTCTATATTATCATAGTGATCATGGTCTAAGGCTTTTAGGTGTCTTTCTACAGTACCTAGATCGTTTCTCTCTACAGGTCCAGTCAGAGCATCCTGGGGACCTATTGCAAAGAGCTTGTTCATATTTCCTATAGCCAAGGACTTAAGGGCAGTTAAGGCCTCTTCTTGGCTAAAATTATAGTCACCTAATAGCTTTATAGATATACTTCCCATGGCTATAATTAGGTTACTTATAAATACAGATGAAATATGGTACTTGGTCTTTTCCCTACTTGAGAGAACCTTATACTTATTTCCTTTTGAATCTAAGACCTTAGAAAAAAACTCAATAGCCTCATCCTGTCCTTCTAATGTAAAGAAGGCACTAGCTAGGTCCTTGTATGAATTTTCCTTGCTTGAAATTGCTAAAATTGGATGCATGGAGCAACCACTGGCTCCCTTAGAAGATATATCGAAGAAAATTTCTGATGACAGTGAGCCACTACAATGGCAAACTATCTTATTTTGAATACTAAATTTTGATATTGTACTCCAGACTTGACTTATCTTATCGTCCGGAGTAGTTATAAGTATGACATTACTTTTTTCTACCAACTTTTCTATGCTGGTAAACTTACCCGAATTTGTTACCTTTGCAGCATAGGCCGAACTGTCAAGACTCCTACTGTAATAACCTACCAGGTTTGTATACTCAAGACCTGATAAGTACCTTCCTAGGGACACGCCAACCTTACCTGCGCCAATAATTCCTATGTTGTACATGAGTTATCACCTCCAAAGAGTGTAATACTATAAAGATAATTAAATTATTCAAAATGTGTAGTTTCCTTCGAATACCACCATACAAGTAAAATTTATCATAATCTCAATTAAAAATCAAGAAAAATACTACTTTTTATCACCACTAATCATATATAAAAAATAAAGAGGGTATGCCTTGTTTCAGGTCCCCCTCTTATTTTCACTATCTCTTATATTCAATTACAACTCTTCTATATGGGTCTGTTCCCTCGCTATAAGTTATTACAAACCTATCGTTCTGAAGGGCTGAATGGATTATCCTTCTTTCATAAGGATTCATAAAGTCAAGCTTCTTAGTTCTCCTAGTCTTAGCAACCTCTCTAGCAGCCTTGTAGCAGTATCTCTTTAGAGATTCCTCCCTCTTGCTCCTATAGTTTTCAATATCTACAAAGACCCTAGTATGTGAGTCCTTATTAAACTTGTTAAGGGCTAGGCCTGTTAAGAACTGAATAGCATCTAGGGTATCACCCCTTCTACCAATCAAACAACTAGCGTCATCACCACTTATCTTAACCTTTATTAGGTTGTCCTCAAGTACAACATCAACCTCTGCTTCTACATCAGCGTTCTTAAGTAGTTCTACTACAAATTCCCTTGCTATCCTTATTTCATCTTCATCTGTTATGTTTACTTTATCTTGTATTTCCTTATTTTCAACCTTGTCCTGGCCACTTGGCTCAGTCTTTAGAACCTCATCCTCAACTAGGATTTCTTCCTTATTTTCTTCTACTAATTCTTCCTTAGCTGGTTCAGTTTCCTTTGCCACTTCATACTCTAGGCTGAAGACACCACTCTTGGCCCCTATACCTAAAAATCCCTTGCTTGGCTTTTCTAAAACTGTAATTTTAATACTATCCTTGTCTGCCTTAGTAGACTTTAGAAGCTGTTCAACAGCTTCCTCTGAACTTTTTGCGTAAAATACCTTTGATTCCACTATCAACACCCCCTACTACTTATTTTTAAAGCTAGCCTTGCCAGCCTCTTTATCTTCCTTTTCCTGAATCAACTTGGCCTTTAAAGGTCTAGTAATCAGATGGTACTGGAATACTGAGAATATATTACTTACACCCCAATAAAGAGCAAGAGCTGCCGGGAATATGAATCCCCAATATAGTGACATACCAGCCATCAACCAAGTCATCATCTTCATTGGTCCCTCCTGCTGGTCCTTAGGAGTCATTATTTTTTGCATTAGGTAGGCACTGACACCCGAGAATATAGCTAGTATATAGTCTGGCTTAGATAGGGCCTTTATCCATAAAAAGTTACCATTTGCTGCCACCATGGCTGCCTTATTGGCAAATACACCATATGTTACAGGATCCTTAAAGACATAGAATAGTCCCATCAGTATAGGCATCTGTATTAGGATTGGCAAACATCCTGATAAAGGATTTATACCTGATTCCTTGTATAGCTTAGATATTTCTTCGTTCTGCTTTTCAGGCTTATTTTTGTACTTAGCCTGGATTTCCTTAATCTTTGGATTGATCTCTGACATAGCAAAGGTAGACTTTGTCTGCTTTACTGTCAAAGGCATCAATATTAACTTTACTATAATAGTAAAGACTATAATAGATAAACCATAGTTACCTATTACACCATATATAGCCTTTAGGGCTATACCAAATAGACTTGCAATCTGTCCCATTATTACCTCCTGGTAAATTATACCTCAACTTTTGAGATAGACCTCCTACTTCAAAGGGTCGTAACCGCCTGGGTGAAAAGGGTGACACTTACTTACTCTTCTAAGAGTCAACCACAGTCCCTTTAGGAAGCCATATTTTTTAAATGCCTGGATAGAGTATTGAGAGCAGGTAGGATAAAACCTACAAGTAGGTCCCCTTTAGGGGAGATATAAAAACCTGGTAAAACCTAACCAGACCTATACAGGCCTTGGCTAAGATACTACTGACCTTCTTAAATAATCCTTTAATATTATCTATTAGAAACCTCATAGTCCAAGTCACCTCTTCTTTGATACCTGTTTCTTACTATCCTTCTTAATTATATTGGCCTTCTTGCATATATACTTGAGAGACCTTTCAAGCTCTCTATAATCCTTGTCAGCAGCACTTATCCTGGCTATAAATACCATGTCATAGCCAGCCTGAACTCTTTCGTCTATATTTAGCCTATAGGCCTCCTTGATACATCTCCTGATCCTATTTCTAACATGGGCCTTGCCCACCTTCTTGGATATTGATATACCGATCCTAGACTTGTCTGACTTGTTCTTCATTGTATATATGACCAAATTTCTGTCGGCCAAAGATTTACCCCTTTGGTAAACCCTTCTGAAATCAGAATCTTTTTTGATTCCGTCGGTGTTATTAAATTGCATCAACAACCTCCACCTTTACAAAAAAAACCACCATAACAGTGGTTTTTTATATTATAAAATTAGAACTAACCTACAAATTAGTGAGTTAATCTGTTTCTACCTTTAGCTCTTCTTCTCTTTAAAACATTTCTTCCGTTTGGAGACTTCATTCTCTTTCTGAATCCATGTTCTCTTTTTCTCTGTCTTTTCTTTGGCTGATAAGTTCTCTTCATCCTTAGAACACTCCTTTCCTTTAATCATCATTGTAAACATAACAATATAATTATAATGATTATATGATTAAAAAGTCAATTATTTTTTTCGTAAATTCATTGAATTTATCCCATTTATATAAGATTTATTATAAAAAAATCCACCTACTAAAAATTAATTTTCAAGCCCACCTATCTTTTTTTAAATTTTTTTATATTTTTTTATCAACAATATACAGGATAAATTTATAGGTTTTATCCACACAAATAACTAGATGTTGAAAAAGTTGAAAAAAATAAACAGTGAATTATCCACATTTTGTTAATAACTTTGTGGACAACTTTTTTTATTATCGGTATATAATGTATATACACTCAAAATCGTGGAAGTTTTTCCACCTTGTTGATAAGTATATTTTTTTATTCACTATTTATACACAATTGTATATGTATAATTTTTTTATGCCTAAGATTTTTTTATTCGCAATTATACCATTACTATCAACAAAATATACACAATATTAATAGATAAAGGAGGGTCACTGGTAAATGGACGTGAAAAATTTGTGGACTTCAGCACAACAAAAGCTAAAGGGTGTTTTCCCAAAGTCAATATTTAACCTATACTTAAATGATAATATTGTTCCTATAGCAATTAACAACAATATTTTATACCTAAGTGGAGATAATAGGTCTAAGGAGTTTTTTGAAAAACAGCAGAAAGAAACTATTTTAGCAGCTTTTGATGAATTGGCAGTAAATGTTAAGGATATCATCGTTTTGACGAATGATGATACTAATGATACTGGAATGAATACAGACCATGAAAAGACCAGTAATACCAATGAAAATAATGAAAAAATAATGGACCTGGCTACAAGTATAGCTAATTCAAACCTAAATCCAAAATATACATTTGATACATTTGTCGTAGGATCAAGCAATGCTATGGCAGTTGCTGCATGTCAAAGGGTAGCTGAATACGACGAGACAGCTAATGATAATCCCCTGTTTTTGTATGGTGGTGTAGGTCTTGGAAAAACCCACCTTATGCATGCTATCGGCCACAGGGTCTTGGAAAGAGATCCATCAAAAAAGATACTATATGTTTCATCTGAAACTTTTACCAATGAGATGGTTACAGCTATAAGAGAAAAGAAAAATAGCGAGTTTAGAGAAAAATATAGGAATGTTGATATATTTATGATAGATGATGTCCAGTTCGTAGCTGGTAAAAACTCTGTCCAGGAAGAGCTATTCCATACCTTCAATGATGTACATGGTGCAGGCAAGAAGATTATCCTATCAAGTGACAAGCCACCTAAGGACATACCTGAATTAGAAGAAAGGTTAAGGTCTAGGTTTGTGTGGGGCTTGATAACAGATATCCAGGCACCAGACTACGGTACTAGGATGGCTATCCTACAAAACAAGGCTGAAAATGACAAATTGGAAATAGATTCAGATGTATTTGAATATATAGCAGATAATGTTAAGTCTAATATAAGGGAGCTAGAAGGTGCCTTAAATAAGGTAATCCTATACTCAAACCTTTCTGCAAAGCCTATGAATTTAGCAACTGCTAAAGAAGCTCTTAAGGATGTCTTGGTATCATATACTACTAAGGAGGTAAATATACTAAGAATAAAAGAGATGGTTGCTGATGCCTACAATATTAGCGTTGAGGATTTAACTTCTAAGAAGAGGACTAAGAACATAGCCTTTCCTAGACAGGTGGCCATGTATATATCAAGAAATCTTTTGGACCTATCACTACCAGCCATTGGCGATGAATTTGGTGGCAGGGACCATACTACTGTAATGCATGCTGTCAACAAGATTAGTGATGACATGCAAAAGAGCGAAGAGGTCAAGATAAAAATAGAGAAGATAATATCAGATTTGGATAGCTAGTTTATACACATTTTTTCTGTATAAAACCTGTGTATAAGTAAAAGCCAATTTTAGGCACTTTTTTATCCACATTTGATTAAGAATCTGTTAATATATTTGATAACATCTTTTTACACAGGATTTGATGTGCATTTTAGTGGCTTTTAACTACTTATCACACAATCCACAGGCCCTACTACTATTACTACTATATTTATTATATATATTTATTATATAGGAAATTGAGATTAAAAAAAAGTTATTAACAGGAAATAGAAAAAGCATATAAGGAGGTCTTTAATTTGAAAATCTTATGTAATCAAAAGAAGCTAGCTCATGCTATTACAAATGCACAAAGAGCTATTAATACAAAAACAACCGTAGAAATCCTAAGGGGTATCCTAATCAGTGCTGAAGATAACAAGCTAAAGGTTAGGGGTTATGATAATGAAATAAGTATAGAAACTGAAATAGATGCCCAGGTTGAACTTTCTGGTTCTATAGTAATAAATTCCAAACTAATAGGTGAAATTGTAAGAAAGCTGCCAGATTCATACATCAGTATAGAAACTGACGAAACTTCAATGTATTTATATCATGTATGTCTTCTAGGTTTAAGATCAAGGGTATAAGTGCCGAAGATTTCCCAAATATAGATAATATAGAAGCTGGAGATATGTTAAAGATTAGCCAGTCAGATATGAGAAATATGATAAGAAATACAGTATTTGCTGCTGCAACTGACAATTCAAACCAAACTTTCAATGGTGAGTTAATAGAAATAGATAGGGAAAAGATAAATATGGCAGCCCTTGATGGCTATAGGTTGGCTACTATGACCAATCCTTTTGAGTCAGGTATAGACAAAAATCTAAGTGCCATAGTTCCTAGAAATACCCTAAACCACCTAAATTCACTCCTATCTGATGAGGGTGACCTTTATATAGCTATTAGTCCTAGGGATATAGTATTTAAGTTTGATAATACTAGGCTAGTTGGTAGGCTAATAGATGGAGAATACGCCGACTACAAGAGTCTTCTTCCTAAGGAATATGTAACTAAGATAAGTGTTGAAACTAAAAAGCTTCAGGAAGCAGTAGAAAGGGCATCTCTACTATTTACTTCTGACAAGAACAATACCATCAAGATGACTGTTACGGACAAGCTTCTAGTAATCACGTCTAACAACGAAAATGGTAATGCCTATGAAGAAATAGGTGTTGAATTTGAAGGAGATATGCTTGATATAGCCTTCAACTCAAGATACTTCTTGGATGGTATCAAGTACCTAAATAGTGAATATGTAGCTATAGAGTTTTTAGGAGCTAATAAACCCTTGTGTCATTAAGCCTATAGATGATATAGAATACACCTATCTAATCCTTCCTGTAAGGATTAGTAATTAATTTGATATAAGGCGTCTGTGTATGAAAAATAGTTACACAGACGCTTTTTTACTTTATAAGCTTATCATTTAAAGCCTTTTTGTGGTATAATAGAATAGATTAGCTATGTTAAGAATCAACGAAAGGAGCTCACATGAAAAAGATTAATATAGGTTCAGACTACATAAAGTTAGACCAGTTTTTAAAGCTTGCTGATATAGTTATGTCTGGCGGAGAGGCCAAGCTACTTATCATGAGTGAGGAAATAAAAGTTAATGGAGAGATAGCCACTCAGAGGGGAAAGAAGCTGAGAGATGGAGATATAGTTGAGTATATGAATAAAGAGTTCCAGGTATCAAAGTAGGTGTTTATTTGTATATAAATAGTTTAAAACTAGTGAATTATAGGAATTATGATGAATTACTAGTTGAGTTTAATAAAAAGGTAAATTTAATAATAGGTATGAATGGCCAAGGCAAGACCAACCTTGTAGAGGCTATAGGTTTTATGTCTATAGGAAGGTCCTTTAGGACTAACAAGGATAGGGAGCTGATCAAGTTTTCTGCTGAAAACCTATACTGTGGATGTAATTTTACAAGGAACAATATAGATAAGAAAATAGAGATAGTAGTTGCCAAGGACAAGAAGGGCGTAAAGGTTAATGGGGTATCCATAAAGTCTATGCAGGAGCTCTTGGGGAATTTAAATGTTGTTATTTTTTCACCCGAAGACCTTAGGCTAGTCAAGGATGGTCCCAAGGAAAGAAGGTCCTTTATAGACAAGGAAATCAGCCAGATAATGCCCAGGTATTATAGTTTATTAACTAATTATAACAAGATTCTTCACCAGAGGAATACGGTATTGAAATCCTATAGGATAGATGAAAATCTCCTAGATGTATATGACGAAACTATGTCTACATACGCTAGTGAAATATATATTATTAGAAATAGGTTTATTGAAAAACTATCTGAAATATCAAGAAAAATTCATAAAAACCTAACTATGGACAAGGAAAACCTGACTATAATATACAAGAACCAGGTGGACCTAGAGTCTGGCCAGGATGCTAGCCAGGTAAGGTTAAACCTACTTGAAAGGCTAAGAGAGTCCAGACAAGGGGATATGATTACAAGGGCCACTAAGGTAGGTCCCCACAAGGATGATATGAAGATTTTTATAAATGATATAGATGTTAGGATGTATGGGTCCCAGGGCCAGCAGAGGACAGCATCTATTTCACTTAAGTTATCAGAAATAGAATTGATAAAGCAAGAGGTGGGAGATTATCCTGTCTTGATATTAGATGATGTATTTAGTGAGTTAGACCAAACTAGACAAAAAATGTTGGTAGAAAAATTAGAAAACATTCAGATGTTTATTACATCAGCTGACCCATTACACAAGGATATATTGGACATAGAGGACTATAGTATATTTAGTATAGAAAATGGTAGGCTTATTGGAGTAGAGAATGGAGGAGTATAAATGGCAAAACATGAGTATGGTGCAGACCAAATCCAGGTCCTAGAAGGCTTAGAAGCCGTTAGAAAAAGACCTGGTATGTATATAGGCTCAACAGGTCCTAGAGGACTACACCACCTAGTATATGAGGTTGTGGACAACAGTATAGATGAGGCTTTGGCAGGTAACTGTTCTGAGATATATATTTCTATAAATCCAGACGGAAGTGTGACTGTTAAGGACGATGGTAGAGGTATACCAGTAGAGGTTCACCCTAAGACTGGCCTATCTACCCTAGAAACAGTTTTAACGGTCCTACATGCTGGTGGTAAGTTTGGTGGTGGAGGCTATAAGGTATCTGGTGGTCTTCACGGTGTTGGTGTATCTGTTGTTAATGCCCTAAGTGACTGGCTAATAGCAGAGGTATCAAGAGACGGTAAGGTATACAGGCAGGAATATAAGAGAGGTGTGCCTACTGGTAAGTTAGAGGTTGTTAGCGAATCTAGCAAAAAAAGTGGAACATCTATTACATTTATGCCAGATGCAAGTATATTCGATGAAATAGAATTTAAGTATGAAACTCTAGAATATAGGTTTAGGGAGCTTTCCTTCCTAAATAAGGTAATTAAATAGAGTTTGAAGACAAGAGAGAGGGGCAGGAAGAGTCTAAGACCTTCCACTATACAGGTGGTCTAGTAGAGTACATCAAGTACCTAAATAGGACAAAGACTCCAATCCATGACCAAATAATATATGTAGACAAGATAGCAAATGACTGTACTATTGAATTGGCCCTTCAATATACTGATGCCTATACAGAAAATATATATTCATTTGCCAACAATATAAATACACATGAGGGTGGTGTACATCTTTCAGGATTTAAGGCTGCCTTGACTAAATGTGTCAATGACTATGCGAGAAGAAATAATATCCTAAAGGAAAAAGACCCAAACCTATCAGGTGAGGATATTAGGGAAGGATTGACAGCTATAGTGTCTGTTAAGCTACCAGATCCTCAGTTTGAAGGTCAGACAAAGACAAAGCTAGGTAATACATTTATGAGGGGCCTAGTAGATTCTATAGCTAATGAAGAAATAGGAGCCTTCTTAGAGGAAAATCCTTCTGTTGCCAAGCTAGTTATAGAGAAGTGCCTAAGGGCTCAGAGGGCAAGAGAGGCTGCCAAGAAGGCTAGGGACCTTACAAGGAGAAAGAATGCTCTTGAATTCACATCACTGCCAGGTAAGCTGGCTGATTGCTCGGAAAAGTCTCCTGAAAAGAGTGAAATATTCTTGGTCGAGGGTGATTCTGCCGGTGGTTCAGCCAAGAGTGGTAGGGATAGGAATATCCAGGCCATCCTGCCACTAAGGGGTAAAATATTAAATGTTGAAAAATCAAGATTGGACAAGATACTATCATCAGATGAAATTAAGAATATGATCACAGCTTTTGGTTGTGGTATAGGTGATGATTTTGATCCAGAAAAACTTAGATACCACAAGATAGTAATAATGACCGATGCCGATGTCGATGGAGCCCATATAAGGACCCTATTACTGACATTCTTCTTCAGGTATATGAGACCGCTAATAGAGGGAGGTTATGTATATGCAGCCCAGCCACCACTATTTAAGGTTAAAAAGGGTAAGAAGGAATATTATGCCTTCTCAGATAATGAATTAAGTAGTCTACTAGATGAGGTTGGTAGACAGGGTGCAGATGTATCAAGGTACAAGGGTCTTGGTGAAATGAATGCCGAGCAGTTGTGGGAAACTACAATGGATCCAGAATCTAGAACACTGCTACAGGTAACTATAGACGATGCCATAATGGCTGACGAAATATTCTCTATGCTAATGGGTGACAAGGTTGCACCAAGAAGAGATTTTATAGAAGCCAATGCTAAATACGTAACTAATTTGGATATATAGGGGGTGAAGGATCTAAATGGAGAATAAGAGCAAAATAATTCCTATAGAGATATCTCAGGAAATGAAAAAATCATATATAGATTATTCTATGAGCGTAATAGTAGGTAGGGCCCTTCCAGATGTAAGAGATGGTCTAAAACCAGTTCATAGAAGGATACTTTACTCAATGATTGAGCAGGGAATCACACCAGACAAGCCATATAGAAAGTCAGCCCGTATAGTCGGTGACGTACTAGGTAAGTATCATCCACATGGTGACTTATCAGTTTATATGGCTATGGTAAAGATGGCCCAGGACTTTGCTACTAGAGGAATATTAGTAGATGGTCAGGGTAACTTTGGTAATGTGGATGGAGACAGTCCAGCAGCCATGCGTTATACTGAAGCAAGGATGTCAAGGTTAGCTACAGAGCTACTGAGGGATATTGACAAGGAAACAGTAGATTTGGTCCAAACTTTGACGAATCCCTTCAAGAGCCACTAGTATTGCCTGCTAGGTATCCAAACCTATTAGTAAATGGTTCTAATGGTATAGCTGTTGGTATGGCTACATCTATACCACCTCATAACCTAGGTGAAGTAATAGATGCCACAGTCCACTATATAGACAATAGGGATTGTACTACTGAAGACCTAATGGAGCATATAGCCGGACCAGACTTCCCAACTGGTGCCATGATAATTGGAACAGAGGGAATCAAGGAAGCCTACAGGACAGGTAGGGGTAAGGTTAGAGTAAGGGCTAGAGCAGAAATAGAAGAGCTACCAAAGGGGAAGCAGCAGATAGTAATAACAGAAATACCATTCCAGGTCAATAAATCTAGGTTGGTAGAAAGAATAGCAGACCTAGTAAGGGACAAGAAGATAGAAGGAATATCAGACTTAAGGGATGAAACAAATAGACATGGTATAAGGGTTGTAATAGAGTTAAAGAGGGATGTAAATGCCAATATTATACTAAACAACCTATACAAGCACTCACAGCTAGAAGAAACTTTTTCAATAATAAACCTAGCTATAGTAGACAAGACTCCAAAGGTACTTAACCTAAAGCAGTACCTAGAGTGTTATGTAGACCACCAGAAGGATGTAATCACAAGAAGAACTCAGTTTGAGCTTAAGAAGGCCCAGGCTAGAGCCCATATATTAGAAGGATTAAAGATAGCCCTAGACAATATAGATAGGGTAATATCAATAATCAGGGGGTCAGAAAATGGTCAGATAGCCAAGGAAAAGCTGATTGAGGAATTTGCCCTATCAGATATACAGGCCCAGGCAATCCTTGATATGAGACTTCAGAGGTTGACAGGTCTAGAAAGAGATAAGATAGATAATGAATACAAGGAATTAATGGAAAGAATAACATACCTAGAATCTATCCTAGTTGATGAAAGCAAGTTATTTGGAGTAATAAAGGATGAAATGCTAGCCATTAAGGACAAGTATGCAGATCCAAGAAGGACAGAAATAAAGCCAGCAGAGGGTGAAATAGCCCTAAAAGACCTTTACGAAGAAGAGGAAGTTGCTATAACACTTACCCACCTTGGTTATATAAAGAGGTTGCCTGCTGATACATACAAGAGCCAGAAGAGGGGAGGAAGAGGTATATCAGCCTTGACTACAAGAGAAGAAGACTTTGTAACAGACCTGATATCTACAACTACCCACTCATTGATGCTATTCTTTACAAATAGGGGTAGGGTCTACAAGTTAAATGCCTACGAGGTTCCAGAAGGTAAGAGGACATCAAAAGGAACAGCTATAGTCAACCTACTACAGCTAAATCCTGGTGAAAAGATAGCAAGGACTATTTCCTTCAATACAGACAGCAAGGAAAATGACGACTTGAAGTACCTACTATTTGCTACAAAGAGTGGTATAGTGAAGAAGACACCTATATCAGACTTTAAGAATATCAACAAGTCTGGCCTAATAGCTATAAACCTAAAAGATGGTGACGAGCTAATAGGTGTAAACAGGACTAGTGGCGAAGAGGATATAATCCTAGTCACTGAAAATGGTATGTCAATCAGGTTTAACGAAAATGATGTAAGGGCTATGGGAAGAACAGCGACTGGTGTCAAGGGTATCACCCTATCTAAGGGAGACCAGGTAGTTTCTATGGACCTTATAAGCAATGGATCTGACCTATTAGTAGTAAGTGAAAAGGGCTTCGGTAAGAGGACTGAAACAGAGGAATACAGACCACAAATTAGGGCTGGTAAGGGTATAAAAACATATAATATCAACTCTAAGACTGGCAAACTAGTTGGTGCTACCCTAGTTAACGAGGATGACGAAATGATGATGATAAATTCTAATGGAGTCTTGATAAGGATTAGGGTGAATGAAATATCTATTTTCGGTAGGGTGACTAGTGGTGTTAAACTAATGAAGACAGATGAAGAGGTTGAAGTAGTTTCAATAGCTAAACTAAAGGGAGAAGAGGAATAATATCTAGTAAGATTTGAGTGTTTAAGGAGGATTTTATGTCGTTAAATATAAAATCGAATTATGAAAATGATTCAAATGAGTGGCTTGTTGCACTAAAGGGTGAACTAGACCTGGCGTGTGCCAACAATCTTAAGGAAGAATTATATAAGGCTGTAGAAGAAAAGTTTGCAGATGTAGTAATTGATATGACTGATCTTGAATATATAGACTCTACAGGTATAGGTGTACTAGTAGGACTTATGAAAAAATTAAGGACTGACGGTAAGGATATAAAGATATCCAATGCCAAGGATAATGTAAAAAGAATTTTTAAGATTACTGGTCTAGACCAGATCATAAACATGGAGGGATAAATTTGGCGTACGATTTAATAAGCATGAATATGTCTGTCAACCCAGATTTTGTATCTGTAATCAGACTAACATTATCAGGTGTAGCTAGCAGGATTGGCTTTTCACTTGATGATATAGAAGATATGAAAGTTTGTGTATCAGAAGCTTGTACAAATGCCATCAAACACAGCAAGAAGGACGAATTTCAGGTTAAGTTTTATGTATATCCTGATAGGTTAACCATTGAGGTTTTAGACGATGGTATAGGTTATGATGTTGATTCTTTAGCATCACCAGACTTAAAAAATCCAAAAACTAGTGGTCTAGGTATATTTATAATAAAGACTCTAATGGATGAAGTTGAAATAAAGTCTTGTGATAAGTGTGGAACTATAATTAAGATGACAAAGTTAGTTGGGGTTGAGGAATAAATGGATTTAATCACAGAAAAAAAATATGAAGAAATGGATGTAAAAGAACTTTTCAAAATTTTTTCTGATGATAAGACAAATGCTGCGGTTAGAAACATACTTATTGAGAAACATCTATACTTGGCAAAAATACTGTCAAGAAAGTATATGAATAAGGGTGTAGACTATGAAGATTTATATCAAGTAGCATCTCTAGCTCTTATCTATGCAATTGATAGATATGATATTTCTAAGGGATTTGAATTTTCAAGTTTTGCAACACCAACTATAGTTGGGGAGATAAAGAAGTATTTTAGAGATAAGGTATGGACACTTAGGGTTCCTAGGAGAATACAGGAATTAAGCAAGAAAATAAGTAATGCCAAGGTATACTTGGAACAAGAACTAAGGAGGAGTCCAACACCTTCAGAAATTGCCAGTTATTTAGACATAACTGAAGAAGAAGTTTTGGAAGCTATGGAAGCATCTTATGGCTACCAACCAGTATCACTAGATATGCCTAGCAATGATGATTCAGAGGATAAAGATATGACTCTGGGGGATAGGGTCGGTACAGAGGAAAAGAACTTTAAGTATATTGAAGAAATGGACTTTATCAATCGTTTTATGGAGACATTAAACGAGTTAGAGGTTCAAATTATACGAGGAAGATTCTTTGACAATAAGACCCAGTCAGTCATAGCTGAGGAACTAGGAATATCACAGATGACTGTATCTAGGCTGGAAAAAAAGATAATAGAAAAGCTAAAAAAAGAATATAATAAGGTGGTTTAGGTTAAGTCTAGACCTGGCCAAAATATTTTATGAGCTTTTATATAAGTAGGCCTAGCTCAGTCAAGTTTACTTGGTAAAGACTAAAAAAATATGAAATTATAAGTCCTTCTATGGTAAAATTAAGTTATCATAGGAGGATTTTTTTGTAGAAAACCCGTATCAAGAATAAAAAATACTAATATATTTAATTGGTGTAGTAATATATATATTAATACAGATAAATAATATAAGCTATAGACAAAAAATATAAATATAATACCAATAATATGTGTATGGAGGTTATGTAAATGTCGAGATTGAGAAAGCTGATGGAAGAAAGGGGCTTAGATGTAGGACTTTTGGGAGCAGCCCTTAATATAAGTGATAGTGAGATGGAAGAAATAGTGGAAAATGATGATTTAAGTCCTTTGGATGAAGTAATAGGTGAGTTGGCCAGGGTTTTTGATATGGATGTAGAGGATTTAATATAGGTTAGTTAGGAAAATTTATGCTAGAGATGGCATAATAAATATTAAGATGACCTAAAGGAGGTTATTTTGGAATATGTAAGGTCAGCTGAACTTAGGGGAAGGAGGAAGATTTTTGGAAAAAACATTAGAAAAACAAACTACAATTTTCACTAAATATATAGATATTTTTACAGAAAAACTGCCTGCTATTGTATTTGCCATCGTAATAATAGCAATAGGTATATTAATAGCCAAATTAGTTAAGAGGTTTTTGAATAGGATACTTACCAAGTATAAGTCAAGTATTGGTGTCGTGACCTTTATGATTAACTTCGTCCAGGTTACGATTATAATTATAGCTTTTATGCAGGCCATGTCTATATTGGGTGTAAATACTACATCCTTTGTAGCAGTCCTAGGTGCAGCCGGATTCAGTATAGGTCTAGCCTTCAAGGAAGTCTTATCAAACCTTGGATCCAGCTTAATAATTCTATTCTTCAAGCCATTTGAAATAGGTGACTTTATCAATTGTCAGGATAATGAGGGAACTGTTATGGAGATATTAATGTTCTCAACAAGTTTAAAGACAAATGATAATAAGCTGATAGTGATGCCAAACTTTCAGTTGACATCAAATCCTGTAATAAACTACACAGCTCAAAAGAAGAGGAGGATAGACTTTGTATTTAATGTAGAATATGATACTAATGTAAAGGTCCTATATGAAATATCTAATAGGTTATTTGACCAGGAAGATAGGATTTTATCTTCGCCAAAGCCTTTGATAGGTGTGGAGTCTATGAACAACAATGTAATAAAGTTTATAGCGAGACCATGGGTAAAGACTGAGGACTATTGGAGTGTCTACTACAAATTAATGGAAGAATTTAAATATGAATTTGACCAACATGGTATAAAATTTTCTAGGATAAACTTGGTTCATCCAACAAATTAATAAGAGATAAAAGAGGGAGGAACCGATTAGTATCCGGAACCCCCCTCTTTTATTATATGAGAAATCTAGTTAACAATAGGTTAAACTTCTAATTTTTCACCCTTATCTCTTTTCTTTATATTCTTATAGCCTAATACCCATAATGGTATGATTATAAATATCCAGTTAAATATACCTAGATACTTATAAGCAACCTGGATAACCCACATTAGACCAAAGTTTGATACACCGTAGCAAACTAAAAGACAAGCTATACTTATAATTGCCTTTCTAAGAATTGGCTTTGATTCCATGCCCTTTAATACATAAGGGTCCAGTCTTTGTACCATACCGAATATAAATCCTACAGCAGTTGTTATAAGAGCTAGGAATAATAATATTGGGTATAGAACAGCCAGAACTGGTATATTAAGCTGGTTTACTATAAATACTGTAGGTAGCTTTCTAGTTTCTTCATTTATGAAGATGTGTGGCATCTGAGAGAATATCAACAAGCAGATACCAACTAGCATTAAAATATTTATGATTGCACCTATGGCCATTGCACCCTTTGCTTCTTCCTTAAACTTACCACCCTTAAATGAAGCGGAAATACCACCTATAGCACTGATCTGGAAGCCTGCATATGTTAAGGCCCACATAAGTGAATTACCAAGGTTACCAGGAACAGGAGTTCCCTTACCTGAAATACTCCATCTAGCTGATTGAGGATTTACATAACCTTCCTTGAATAATTTGGCTATGTCAGGAGCAAATTTTACTAGACCTGCAACCAGTACGATTGTAATGATTATAAGGATTGCAGCCGTCATTATCATGGCATTCTTTCTAACTATATTTCTCCAAATATAGATAGGAGTGTAACTATAACAAACATTGCTATTGAGCCAACTGCAATTGGTAGTCCAAGGTACTGATTACCAAGTAGTCCACCTGTTGCAATTGTAGCAGCAGTAGCAGCTATAGTTGTAATTATAATAGAAAAGTCCATTGCCGGAGTCAAAAACTTTGACTTAGATCCAAAAGCCTCTCTTGACCACTGGTCATAACCCCATTTATCAGTCTGTCTAGCTGTTTCTAGACCAATATAATAAGTGAAAGCAATAATTGCGAATGTGATGATAGGCATCAATACTCCGAACCAACCGTGATTAGCAAAGTATTGAAGCTCTTGTGTTCCAGAAGCAAAGCCTGCACCACAGTGGGTAGAAAACCAAACCGTAGCAACACCAATACTTATGGATGTAAAGTACTTGTTCTTAGTCATTAAGAAACACCTCCCATAAATTTATTTGTTTATATTATAACATAGATTTGATAAAAAAATAAGCAGAAAATTTAAAAAAATTAAAAAAATATCTATAAAAATTAATTTAGGATATTAAAATGTATGCGGTTTTACAATTTCTATACAGTTTTTTTAATAGTGATTAATTGTTAAAAAAAATAATTACAAATCTTACAATTAAGTGTTATCAGTGTTATTTATAAATAGATTAGATTTAAGTACAATCTTTAGGTAGAGTAAGGCTTGTTGGTGTATAATAATAAATAAAAGTATTTTTTTATAAAGGGGGTAGGAAATGTCAGGAGTAATAGACCTAGTCACAGGTGTTTTTGAGGCAGGTAAGACATCATTTATAAAAAAATTAATAGAAAATGAAGCAATAGTTAGCTATAAGAATATACTTATAATAAATACGGAATTTGGTATAGAGTCATACAATGATTTTTTTCAATTGAAGGTATTAATATTACTATTGTTGATATATTAAAGGAAGAAGATTTTAATCAAGATAGGATAAATATGGAGATCAAGGACTTGGATCCTGATTATGTACTTATAGAATACAATGGTATGTGGGACCTAGAAAGTATACTAGGTATGAAGTTTATAGGAGGTTACTATATCAAAAACCTTATAAATATAGTAGATTACAGGACATTTGATATATACATAAATAATATGGAAGCCATTATGGTAGACAAGATATCAAACTGCGATATCCTGGTCATGACTAAAAGTCAGGCCTATGATTTAGATGATATGAACCTTAAATTCAAGGCTATCAGGCATATAAACAAGGCATGTGATATCCATTTGGACCATGAACTCTTCAAGGATGAAGAGTTGGATATTATAAATAAATCTCTTTCAAGGTCAGACAAGGAGATAGTAAAGTTTGGCCTGGCCTTTGTAATTCTAAATATGCTTATTATTGCTACCAGGTTTCTTGCACCAGACTTTTATAATGGTAAGATGCAGAGGATTTTGGGAATATTTTTAGGTCTAATAGTACAGATACTACCATTTTTGCTTATAGGGGCTATTTTATCTAGCTTGATACAGGTATTTGTATCAAGGAATAGGTTTAATAGGATTTTTGAAAAGACTACAATTAAGTCCCTAATAGGGGCCCTATTTGCTGGTATATTTTTCCCGGTTTGTGATTGTGCAATGGTACCAGTTGCTAGCTCTATTGTAAAGAAGGGCTACTCTTACCCGGTTGCTATAACCTTTTTGCTGGCATCACCGGCTATTAACCCTATAGTTATCTTATCAACATATTATGCATTTCCAAATATGCCCAAGCTTATATTCTATAGGATAGGTTTTGGACTCTTGTTTGCCCTTGTGGTTGGCCTAGTTTTAATGGTCATTGAGAGGCGAAAGAAGATTGGCATAGTAAAGGATGAAATAGACAAGTATTCGATTGGAGATACTTCCCTATACAAGATGAGGTCTAAGGGAAGGATGAGGTATTTAGAATCTATAGTGGTCCATACCAGAAAAGAGCTATTTAGGGTAGGTTTTTATCTTATAATTGGTGCCTTTATATCTGCTGTTTTGCAGGTTGTTATTTCCAAGGACATCTTTATAAGTATGAATAAGGTAAATGCTGTAGCTGTAATAGCTATGATAATTGCGGCCTTCTTTATTTCAGTATGCTCGACATCAAATGCTTTTATAGCTAGGACCTTCTACAATGTAATGCCAGCCAATGCAATATTGGCCTTTATAGTTATGGGTCCTATGCTTGATATAACGAATCTATCAGTTATGCTTGGAACCTTTAAGAGGAGGTTTATGGCCTACTTGATAATGGGACTAGTATACATGGCCTTCGTGGTATTCGCTTTATTGGGAGGGGGTTTTAAGCTTGTTTAACAAATTAAATTTCCAAGTTTTGATAGAAGGCCTAATAGAGCTTTTTATAGCCCTTATACTTGCTATTAACCTATACACAGGTAATATCAATAAGCTTATTCATCCAAAATTTAATATATTATTATGGTTTAGCGTCCTGGTCCTAATCCTTATGTTGGCCGCATCTGCCATGTCCCTGTTTAGGCCTAGACATATGAATGTATTGGGAAGGTACTTTGTAATATTTGTACCTATAGTTATGATCTTCTATATTAATACAGATGCCCTAGCTAGGGTAGAAAATACTAGCTCATCTAGCCAGCTATCATCAGATATACCAGCTCCTAGTCAAAATATCAGTCCAATAAAGGAAACTGTCTACAAGAGGGAGGCTGGCAAGTCCTATATAGACATAAATGATGACATCTACCTTAAGTGGTACTATGATTGTACCTTTAGTTGGGATAAGTACAAGGATGATAAATTCAAATTCCTAGCCAGAGTATTTAAGGACCCAAGTCAAAAGGACCAATTTGTTGTCCTTGGTAGGATGGGGATGATATGCTGTGTTGCTGATATGCAGCCATGTGGATTTATATATAATGGCAAGGGCTTTGAAAATTTAAAGGATGGCCAGTGGTACTATGTGACCGCTAATATAGTAGAAAACAAGAAATATACCTACAACTATGAACAGCTAGCCCAGATTATAAATGTATCTCTAGAAGAGGCTAGAAAGCCTACAGATGAGCATGTTTATATACGTTAAGATGTGAAAAATACAAGGCCCAGGCAGGCTTGTTTAGTTGAAGAAATTCCTATTTAGTGGTATGATGTAAATGGAGAGCTTTACATATTTTTGTATATAATTTGCAAATAATAGGAATTTAATTATAGAAAAGGAGAAATGGATGACTTTTAATAGAGATAGAAAAAACTTTAAGAAAATAATAATACTATCGGTATTTTCATTGATAATGTCTAGTGGATCCTTCTTCCAAATTAGTGCTGATGAGGTTGACTCACCTAGTGTAGAATACATTAATGCCAGCCAGTATACCAGTACAGATTCGGTTGATGGGGTCTCTAATGGAAATGATAAAGATGTGGAAATATAAGCGTTAAACCACTTGAATTTACACCTACAAGAATAAGGTCTTATTCAAAGAAGGAGGGAGTAAATGATAGTAAGTTTGACCCAAGAGAAAAGGGATATATGACAGGTGTTAGAGACCAGGAAAGTCTAGGTATATGCTGGACATTTGCTGGTAATGCTACTCTTGAAAGCTTCCTAAAACTAAAGGGTTATGGCGACTTTGACCTATCAGAGGAGCATATGAGATGGTGGGCCAAGGACAATGTCTACGGCTGGAATATAGGAGATACTCAGGGATCCACTAATGAAACCTCAATAGGCTACTTTACATCTTGGTTGGGACCTAAGCTAGAAAAAGACATTCCATACAATGGTAGGGTTACTAGAGAAAATGGGGCAAAGAAACCTGCAAACTACGATTCAGCAAGTAGGTTGCCATATAATGTAACCGGGGTAATAAATGTAGCTGCAGACAAGACATCTGTAAAGAATGCCATCCTAAAGTATGGTGCAGTAATGTCGGGCTACTATGATGATAAAAAATACCTAAGCTCTGACTCAAACTCATATTACCTAAATGAAAAATTAGGTCAGAACCATGCCATTACAATAGTTGGTTGGGATGATAACTACTCTGTTGATAAGTTCAATGGGGCAGCCAAGCCAGGATCAAAGGGAGCTTGGTTGGTAAAAAACAGCTGGGGTGACTATAATTCAGAGCATGGATATATGTGGATATCATATGAGGATAAGAACATACTTTCATATACAGACAACTACTCTATAACAGAGGTTAAGGAGGATAAGGGTCAGAAGATATACCAGCATGAATATTCTATGACAGCTTCACTGGCAGATAACACCTTGACAACAGCAAATGTATTTGAATTTGGTAAGCATGAGGCCCTACAAGGAGTTATGTTTGCATCAGACAGTATAGGAGCCAAGTATGAAATATACCTAATTCCTATAAATGGAAATGAAGCAATTAACTACAATAACAGGATACTACTGAAGACCGGAACAGTTCCATATTCAGGATATATAACTGAGGAAATAAGCAACTTCCCACTTGCGACTGGCAAGGGGGCCATAGCAGTTAGGATAGATAATAGGGCCAACAATAGGAAGTCCAAGATAGCCATGGAGATGAATGTAAAGGGATATGATATGTTCAGGGCCAAGGCAAATATAGGTCAGTCCTATGTATTAAGGGGTGGAACATTTATAGACCTTAACAAGATGTCAGGCTATGCACCAGCCAACCTGGTAATAAAGGGTATAACAAAGTCCTACCAAGGAGGTAAGTCGCTAGCTGGCCAGAACAGGTATGATACAGCTGTAAAGGTTTCAAGTGATGGTTGGACAGAATCTGATACAGTATTCCTAGTAAATGGAAAGGCAATAGCAGATGCTCTGACAGCCACACCACTAGCAAGATTAAAATCAGCCCCTATCCTATTGACTGAAAAGGACCAGCTTAATGACCTTACAAGTAGGGAAATAAATAGGCTAAAGGCTAAAAATATAGTGATAATCGGTGGTAAGAACTCTATATCAAAGGATTTAGAGGACAAGCTAGTAGCGTCTGGCAAGCAGGTCCAGAGAATATCAGGAGATGATAGAAAGGATACTAGTAAGAAGATAGCTGAAGAGGTCCTAAAAATTAAGAAGGTAGATACTATCTCACTTGTAAATGGATACAAGGGACTGGCAGATGCCATCAGCTTCTCACCAGTTGCTGGAGAAAAGACTATACCAATAATTTAACTGATAACAAGGGGCTATACTCAATGCCTGAGGACCTAAAGGATACATCCAAGGTAAGCAAGTCATATATAATAGGTGGTTTTGAATCTGTGCCAAGAAGTGTAGCATCTAATCTGTCATCACCAGAGAGGGTGAGTGGTATCAATAGGAGTGACACAAATGCCCAGATTATAGAAAAATTCTATCCAGCTGACAAGTTAGACTATGTATTTGTATCGAAGAATGGCCAGAAAAATCCGGATGAGCTAATAGATGGATTAGCAGTTGGTGCTTATGCAGCCAAGGTATCATCACCTATAGTCCTAGCTAATGGCAAACTATCTGACAATCAGGTTAAGGCCTTAGAAAAGAAGAAGATAACTAACATTACCCAGGTTGGTTTGGGACCTAACAGTATGGCTGTTACAGAGCTACTTATCATGCAGGCAGGTAGCCATACTGACCTAGATACTAGCAGCATTAAGAGTGATGGTAGCCAGCTAGACAATAGTAAGATAGACAGTCTAGAGGTTGACAGCAAGACAGTAAAGAACACGGAACAGTAAGAGCATAACAATAAAAAGAAAAACCAATGTGTTGGAGGAAGTCTAATGAAAATTTACAATACTATGACTAGAAAAAAAGAGGAATTTATACCTTTAGAAGAAGGTAAGGTAAAGATGTATGTCTGCGGACCAACTGTATATAATTTTATCCACCTAGGAAATGCAAGACCTTTTACAGTATTTGATACACTTAGGAGGTATTTTGAATATAGGGGTTATGAAGTTACATATATACAGAACTTTACCGATGTTGACGATAAGATAATAAAGAGGAGTCACGAAGAAGGTATATCTCCAGAGGAAGTAGCTGAAAAATATATCAAGGAATACTTTATAGACTGTGACGGTCTAGGTATTAAGAGGGCTACAGTCCATCCACAGGTAACAGACAACATAGAAAATATAATAGTATTTGTACAGGACCTAATAGACAAGGGCTATGCCTATGAAGCTGGTGGAGATGTCCTATTCAGGACCAGAAAATTTGAAGAATACGGCAAGCTATCCCACCAGAACATAGAAGAGCTAGAGCTAGGTGCCAGAATAGATGTTGACGACAAGAAGGAAGACCCACTAGACTTTGTTCTTTGGAAGGCTAAAAAAAGAGGGAGAACCTGGCTGGCAGTCTCCATGGGGTGAAGGTAGACCAGGTTGGCATATTGAATGCTCAGTAATGTCTAACAGGTACCTAGGTAACACAATTGATATACATGCAGGTGGTCAGGACCTGCAGTTCCCTCACCATGAAAATGAAATAGCCCAGAGTGAGTGTAGAAATGGACACACATTTGCCAGATATTGGATGCACAATGGCTATATAAATGTTGATGGTGAAAAGATGTCTAAGTCTCTAGGAAACTTCTTTACAGTAAGGGATATATCAGAAAAATATGACCTAGGCTTGGTGAGATTTTTCCTATTGGCAACACAGTATAGAAACCCAGTAAACTTCTCAGATACAGTGCTAGAGCAGGCTAAGGCAGGCCTTGAAAGACTAACAAATGCTAGGGATAATGCAGAATTTATCCTAGGAAATCTAGATGATTCTGGCCTTAGAGATGAAGAAAAGGACTTGGCAGCAGGCCTAGACAAGTACAGGGATAGATTTATAGAGGCCATGGATGACGACCTAAATACAGCTGATGCCATCAGTGTTATCTTTGAACTTGCAAAGTTTATGAATACAAACATATCGGATCAATCATCAAACGAATTTGTTCAGTTGAACTTAGATATATTTAATGAATTGACAGGTGTATTGAATATAGCCAACAAGTCTGTAGAAGAAGATGACAGCCTAAGCCAGAAGGTTGAAGACCTAATAGCTAAGAGGGCCCAGGCTAAGAAGGAAAAGAACTTCGCCTTAGCTGACCAGATCAGGGATGAGCTAGCAGCAATGGGAATAGCCATAGAGGATACAAGACAGGGTGTAAAATGGAAGAGAATATAGACCTAAGGCCTAATCTGACCCAGGATGAGTTGGTGAGGATATCACCCCTTACCCTGGCCTACCTAGGCGATACAGTGTATGAATCCTATATAAGAGAATACCTGATAAAAAAGAACGTCTTCTTGAAGATAAATAATTTGCACAAAATGGCTATAATATATGTGAGGGCGAAGTCCCAGGCTAGGGCCATCAAGGGCATAGAAGGCATCCTACAAGAAGATGAATTAAGTGTATTTAAGAGGGCTAGAAACCACAAGAAAAATACCAGTGCCAAAAATGCAAGTATGATAGATTACAAGCATTCAACTGGTTTCGAAGCTGTGGTAGGCTACCTCTACCTAAAAGGTGACAAGGATAGGCTAGACCACATAATTTCCCTTAGTATAGGGGTAATAGAGTCAGACCAAAACCAGTCCAATAGGAATAAGGAAAAATAGTAAGGTGGTGAACTTTTTGGCTATAATAGAGGGAAGAAACCCTATAATAGAGGCCCTAAAAAATAATAGGCCTATAGAAAAAATAATGGTAAATAAGGCTTCAAAAGAAGGGTCTATCAAAAAGATACTTGCCATGGCCAAGGAAAACAAGGTCATAATACAAGAAGTAGATAGGCATAAGCTTGATGAGATGTCAGAGAGTCATGCCCACCAGGGGGTAATAGCTATAACTAGTGATTATAGGTATTACGACCTAGATGAGATATTAGACATACCAAAAGAAAAGGGGGAGGACCCCTTCTTTATAATATTAGATGGGATTACAGACCCCCACAATCTTGGATCTATAATCAGGACGGCTGATGCCGTAGGGGCCCATGCAGTCATAATACCAAAGAGGAGGAGTGTTCAGATAACTCCTATAGTTGCCAAGGCATCTGCAGGTGCTGTAGAATACCTACCCGTATGTAAGGTGACAAATATTGTAAATACTATCAAGACCCTAAAGGAAAATGGCCTATGGATAGCAGCTGTTGATATGGATGGACAAACCTTCTACCAGCAAAATTTAGGAGGTCCTCTTGGCCTTGTTGTAGGTAGTGAAGGAGAAGGTATATCTAGGCTAGTAAAGCAAAATTGCGACTTTACAGTCAGCATGCCTATGTCAGGTAATGTTACATCCCTAAACGCCTCTGTTGCAGGTGGCATACTATTATATGAGGTATATAGGCAAAGAAATGCAGGAAAATAAATATATAAGCAAGACCTTTTTGGTAGTTGATGGATACAATATTATTAACGCCTGGCCCAGACTAGAAAAAGGTATCAGATGACGACCTAGAATTGGCCAGGGAAATGCTGGTAGCCATCATACATGAATACTCTAAGATAAAGGACTATGAGGCCCATGTGGTCTTTGATGCCTACAAGGTAAAGAGTAAGGAAGAAAAGTTCGAGGACCACCATGGTGTAATAGTAGTCTACACTAAGGAAAACCAGACAGCTGACACCTACATAGAAAAATTTATATCAAGCCTATCAAAATACGACCAGGTATATGTTGCCACTAGTGACTATGCAGAGCAGCAAATAGCCCTAGGCAAGGGATGTTCAAGGGTACCGGCCAGGGAGCTGATAGAGGAGCTAGACCGCTACAAGGATTCCTTTAGGAGGGCCAACAAGTCCAGGTCCAACAGGTTTAACTCTATGAATAGGCTGGAAAACAAGATTGATAGCGACATATATGAGAAGCTGGAAAAGATAAGACGCAAGAAATTATAGATAAAAGGATGGTTTATAATGCTAGAGGTGAGTAAACAAGAACAATTTAATAATAGTTTGGAAGCTAAAGACGAAATTGAAATTATCAATATGGCTAAACTTGGAGACTCACAGGCTATAGAGCTAATAATTAATAGATATAGCGTCCTAGTAAAGGCCAAGGCAAAGACCTACTTTTTGGTAGGGGCTGACAAGGAGGATATAATTCAGGAGGGGTTAATAGGCCTATATAAGGCTATTAGGGACTATGATCAGAGTCATACCTGCTCCTTTAAGAACTTTGCAGATATATGTATAACCAGGCAGATAATAACAGCTATAAAGACTGCTACTAGACAAAAGCATATACCCCTAAATTCATATATCTCTCTAAATAAGCCGGTATTTGAGGATGAATCAGAAAGAAGTCTTTTTGATATTATTGCCAGCAATTTTGACTCGGACCCAGAAAAGATGACAATCATCAAGGAGGAGTATGAGTATATAGTGCAGAAGATGGCAGAGGTCTTGAGCCCGTTTGAAGAAGAGGTTCTAGCCCAGTACCTAGCAGGCAAGAGTTACAAGGAGATATCTGTTGACCTTGACAAGGGGGCTAAGTCTATAGATAATGCCATACAGAGAATAAAAAAGAAGATAGAGAAATTTATAGAAAGTAGTGAGATTTCAATCTTACCTTAGGGGCTTTTTTATTTATATCTGTAAAATTTTTTATTAGTGGAGATTGGAAGAGGAGTTTTCCAGTATATGTGTGATGCTATACATGAGTATGTTGGCTGGCTGTAGGTAGGCTCTTAGGGACTTATTTGATAATAAGCCATATAAGTTATAGTGATTTGAATATAGTTATAAAATTATAGGGCAGTATAAACAAACCTTAATGTTTTTTTGAATACTGCCCTTATCTTGATTCACATAAAGAGTTTAATAGAGAGAGTATAGAATTTCTATTTTTTGTATTTTTAAATGCCAGCATAATTGTATATGTATCGTTTCTTAAATTTTTGTTCATCTGTACAATAACCATCCATATGCTCGCATCATAAATTTAATATTATTTACACCTATTTTACTTCCCTTAATTTTTAAAGACATTGTTTGATATAGTATTACTAATAAATACTTTGTATTCCATATCTTCGTACTTTGAATATATATAAACAGGTTCACTTTTTATCTGCGTATTTAATAATATTAGAAAAAAATATTATTATTTATCCTAGCAAGGAAATCTGAAGATATTTTTGATTTTTTTCATCTATAAATATCAAATTATCAGCATTTACAATAAAATTTTTCATATTCTAAAAAGAGCGTATAACTCTGATAAATAATCTCCTAAAGAATGCTCTATTAATGAAATTTCAAAATTTCTAGGTATATTTTTTTACCACTAATAAAGAAGTATTCAAACATTTGATCTGATAGAGTGTGTAAATCATTCACTTTCTCTATAATTTTTTTCAATAAATGGTGAAAGCTTAGTATCATTATTTGTCTTTCTAAGAATTTCAGCATAATTTAAAAATACTTGTCATTGGTGTTCTAATATCATGTGCCATGCCTGTAACAAGTTTTTTTCCTGGGCCTGACGGAGTTCTCTTTCAGTCTTTTTCCTTTTCAATAATATTATTTTTTTCATTAAATTTAAAGTTTTAGCCAAATTAGATATCTCATTATTACCTATAACAGTAAATTCTTCATCTAAATCAGTTGATTTCATATTATCTACCTGATTACTTAACTCATTTATATAATTAATCTCTCTCTTTAGCCTATTTGTAAAAAAATTAATAGGATTATAGAAAGCCAAATAATAAATATAAATAACAATATAATGGCTTTTTAAATAGTCACTTATATCAGCTTCAATGTAAACATCAGCATACCCATCACTAAAAACGCATAGTTTCTTTTTTTGATATTATATTTTTCTCACAAGATCTAATGATGTATCAGTTAAGTTTTCAATAGCCTTTTTATCATACTTTTCATAGCTACTTATGGCGTAGTGGGAATTATAGCACATTTTATCTTTTTTTAAATATATACAACAAAGAAAGTGTATTTTTTTAGATCCCATATTCCAATTTTTGTAGTCGTTCATAGTCATTTGTACTTATATCATTTTTTTAATAAACTCCTCTAGCTTATTAAATAAAATGCTTGGAATAATTACTTGAAATCTTATTGGATAAAAAAAATAATTATCATCTATATACTCATAAGAATAAAAATAAAGTTGCAGCAATGAAGGAGGAGATTAATATTCCCAAAACCAAAGTAGTAGCTAATTTGCTTTTTTTAAAGGTTTAAATTTCTTCTTGTTTTTTTCTATTATTATTAGTACTACTTGTTGGTATATTTTTTTACCAATTTTATATCCCTTTCCCCACACAGTGGCAATAATCTCAGGTTTTTTTATTATCTAATTCAATCTTAGCCCTTATATTTCTAATATGAACCATAACTGTGTTTGAAGATGAAGTAAAATAAGGTTCATTCCAAATGCTCTCATATATATTTTGGATGGAAAAAATCTTTTTAGGGTTAGATGCTAGCAAAAGAAGTATTTGATATTCTAGATAAGTTAGATCAACAGCCTTATTTCTTATATAAACCTCATTATCATATTTGTTTATCTTTAAAGAAGACAGGCAGATATACTCCTGCTTTGGTTCACCAACTTCATTTGCACCAGAATGGTTAGTTTTGTATTTTTGGTCATAATAATAATGTCTTCTAATAAGCGAATTTACCCTGGCAAAAAGCTCGGCATAAGAAAAGGGTTTTGTTAGGTAATCGTCTCCACCTGACATTAAACCTAGTAACTTATCTGACTCACTTGCTTTAGCCGTCAAGAATAATATAGGTACGATTGACTCTCTCCTTATGATTTCACATACTTCAAGGCCTGATATACCAGGCATCATAATATCCAATATTATTAGATTTATACTGTCATTAAATTTTTCAATACCAATATTACCATTACTTGCTTCTATAATCTCAAAATTCTCTGATTGAAGCAGCATTTTTATACTTGTTCTTATATCATCGTCATCTTCAATGATAAGTATTTTATACTTGCTCATACAATCCTCCAATAAGTAAATATACCATTTAAGTAGATTTTTATCATATATTTATATTGAAATGAATATTAATGGTAATATTAAGATTTAATTAATATTTATTAAGAAATAGTGTACACAGTATTATGATATAATGAACACAATCAAAGCTTTGAATTTCATAATAAAAAGGGAGAAAGTTAAATGAAAAATTTAATGAAAAAAATATTATTGTAATGTTGATATTTGTTTTTACAATTTGCAACATAATTGTTCAACCAATAAAAAGCGGAAAAAAATTTCATGAAAATATAAACACTACGAGTGTAAATGGAATTGATTTAGAATACAATAATAATTATGAAATTGATAAAAAAACAGTTTATTTTCTACTAGGTATAAAGTAATAAGTGATAATGCTAATATAAGGAGTGGACCAGGTACAAAATATAGAAAAGTTGGAGTTTTTAAAATATGGTGCTAAAATCAATGGTAAGGATGAATTAGGATGGGTAAAAATTTAAATATTTTGGTTCACCCTGTTATGTAAATGTTAAATATTTAATAAAGTATTAGGGTTTGTCAATCAAAATTATTTATTCATCTATTTTTTTAAGAATAAAAAGACTATTTGCGGTTGAAATTATATTTTTTTAGGAGGATTTTATTAAAGTTAAAAAAAGAAATTAGTTATAACGATGGCATTATTGATGTCATTATCTATGGTGTCTAATGCAAACTATGCACTAGAAAACAATTTTAGTCATCAGGCTGAAGAGGTATTAAAGAGTGATGTAGATTTACAAGATGTAAGTAGTAAGGAATTAGTAAAGGAAAGGAACGAAAATTCTGATTTAAGAATATCAGAAAACACAGATTTATTTACAGTAGAAAATCCAGACACATTTATAGGTCTTCCGATTTCTATTTTCTCAAAAACAAAATCAATAACGAAAGATTCTGTTATTGAATATCAAAGAGAAGATGGAAGTATTGTGAGTTTTAAAGCATCTAACGAAGATACAGAGATTTCTAAAAATGATGAATACCATTTTAATATTATACCGGACACAAGAGGTATATGGAAAGTGTATTCTATAGATGGAAAAAAAGAATACAAAATGATAAATTAACATTTATGACATATACGGATGGTCAAGATTTTGATAATATTAGGAATGAAGAGTATAGAAAGAATAATACAAGGCGATTATTGAGAGCTTTATCAAGTAAGAGCATAATACGTTATGAAGGAAACGATAGAATTGATACCTCTGTTGAAATATCAAAAAGAAACTTTAGTAGTGCAGAAAATGTTATTGTTACAAATGCTTGGAAACCAAGTGACGCTCTCGCGGCCACTGCACTTGCAAAAAGTCTAAATGCACCAATATTATATGTAAATAAAGATGAATTACCTAGTAATACGAAGTATGAAATTGATAGACTAGGTGCTGAAAATATATATGTGGTAGGAGGTGAAAATTCCGTATCAGAAAATGTAAAAAGTCGACTTTATCACGATATTAGTTCTGTTAGAAATACATACAGAATAAGTGGAGAAAATAGGGCTGGAACGGCTTAGAACTAGCAAAAGAAGCAGCTAGATACAAAAAAGGAAGTAAGGCTTTTATTGTTACTGGAACATCTGACTCAGACTGCTTAGCTGTAAGTGCTGCTTCTGGTGAAAATTCTTATTTCATGTTTTATGTTGTAAATGGAAATTTAGATTGGGAATCAAAAAATTATATCAGAGATAATTTTAATAGCGTATTTGTAGCAAATGGAAATGAGAATATAAGTAGTTCAATTGTAAATGACCTTAGAAATAGTGGATTAAGAGTTAATCAAATCTATGGAAATGATAGTTTTGATTTAAGTATGAAAATATCAGAAAATAGTAATGAATTTTATACAACTTTACATAGTGTATATCTAACATCAGGAAGAAATGTTGCTGATGGTGTACCAGGAAGTGTATTGGCTGCTAAATCAGGAATGCCATTGATGCTTGTTGATGGAAATAACAACAAAAATGAAATAGCAAGTTATATAAACAAGAAAAATGTAGACAGAGTATATATACTTGGAGGTAGAAATAGTGTGCCAACAGAGGTAGAAAATGCTATAAATAACGCAGGTGGTGGAACAAATCCAATTAGTAATAAAAGGGAAGCAATTGTGAATCTTGCTATGAAACAGTTGAATAAACCATATTCATGGGGGGGCAACTGGTCCAAATTCATTTGATTGTTCAGGATTAGTTTATTATGTCTACAAAAATGCTATTTCAATGACTATCGCTCGTACTTCAAAGGCACAGTCAACTCTTGGAAAAAAGATTTCAAAATCTAGTGTTAGGCCTGGGGATTTAGTTTTTTTTGATACAGTAGGTGAAGGAAATGTAACTCATGTTGGCATAATGATTAATAGCAATGAATTTATTAATGCAGAAGGAGATAAAGATAAGCCTTTGTATGTTAGTAGAAGAAGCATATCTATGCCTTTTTGGTCAAAAAGGATTATTTCCTTCAGAAATTTATTAAATGATTAATAATATTAATAGGGGGAGTTTATGAGAAATAAAAAAACAATATAGCAATTTTTATTATTACTGATTTTTTTCTTTTTTTATTACAGGAGAAACAAATGCTGAAACAAGAGATAACCCTGATAGTAGTATAAAAAAATCAATTAATATCTCTAGAATTTCAGGAAGCGATAGGTATGACACATCTTTTAAAATCCAAGAATTTTTAACAAAGGATAAGTTTTCATACTATGCAGTCTTTGCTAGTGGTGAAGGTTTTTCAGATGCTTTATCAGCAGGTATATTAGCAGGAGAATTTGAAGCTCCTCTTATACTGGTAAGAAAAGATAGTATTCCAAAAGTAATATCAGACAATTATAGTCGTATTCTTTTTGGAAGGAGTTATTTGGTAGGTGGTACTAATTCTATAAGTAAAAAAGTAGAAGATGAAATTCATAAAAAAATATCTGTTACTATTAGATTAGCTGGAAAAAATAGGCTAGATACAGCCTTATCAATTTATGGACCAATCTTAGAGAAAAGAAAAGAGTTAACTTTGGGGGATGCATATTCTTCTTACAATGGTTATGTGTATGCAGATGCACTTACAGCAATGCCATATATGTATCAATTAAATAAGTCCACTATGGGACCTCATCCTCTTCTTCCGTATGCAGGAGAGGGGACTGATATAGTTTTTGGTGGGTATAACTCGGTTCCTAAATTGGAAAATGAGACAACAAGAATATATGGAGCAGATAGGTATAAAACCGCTGTAGAAATTGCTAAGGCTTTTAAAAGTAATTTAAATAAAGATATAGACACGATAGTGCTTGCTAGTGGTGAAGACTATCCGGATGCCCTTTGTGCAGGACCTCTAGCGTCAAGTAAAAATGCAGCCATCCTACTTACCAATTCAAAGACTTTAAACGAAGATACCAAGGAGTATATAAAGGCCAATACTAATATAAAGAATATTATAATTGTAGGTGGAGAAAAGTCTATATCAAGCTCTGTAGAAGATGAGTTAAAAACGCTTAAATAAATAAAATAAAAATTGAAAGGTGGTATTATTATGAATTTTTCAAAAAGAATATCTAGTCTACTTTTAGCGGCATCTTTTATATGTATTAGTTTATTTAGTTTCAATTCTAATGCAGATTCAACAAAGATTTATGAAGATGAAAATATGGTTATGTTTGAAGAAAAAGATGAATTTTTTTCAAACATAACCAATAGTTTGAATCAAGTAAGTGATTTACTTGAAAAATAATCCTTTCATAGAGTTAAAAAATATGGGATATAAAAAACCATATGTAAAAAATAAAAGATTCAGCCACGAATCTTTAGGTTCTCCTTTTTATAAAGTACAAGGCAATCCAGGCGGAATATTAACTATTAACAGAACCGAATCAGCATCTATATCTATATCGAACAACTTTGGAGTATCAAATTCAATAATAAGTGCAGGAACTGGAATAAATGTCGGAAAATCGGTAAGCATATCTGGATCTAAGAGTGTTGAAATACCATATAGATATAATGGTAAAATGGTTAAAAAGGGTAAGATGGACATTAGAATAATTTATAAAAAAATTATAAAGTAGATGTTTATAAATGGGATACTACAAAATATACATACTACAAAGCTGGAATTTCTAATATTGCAGTACCTACTGGAGTAGATATAAGGCACTGGTTTGTATTTTAGATGGTTGATTAGAGGATACTATTATGAAAAAAATGATATTTTTTTATATGGAATTTATTTATTAATATGTATTTGCATAATATTAATTCCATTTGATTTATCGGATAAAATAGATAATAATTTTTATAACTATTATAATTAATGATATCATTAGTTTTGTAAAAAAATATTGGTATTTTTTTGTATTGATAAATATTGGATTATTATCTTTTATAATACATGACAAAAAAATCATAAAGTGTAAAATATAAATTTTAAATTTACATTATTGCACAGCAAATAAGCCGAATGAATAGGCTTAAAAAGATTGTATAATATTTAGCGTTGGTGAGAGAAAATTCTCTCCCAACGCTAAATTTTTTGCAAAAAAATAGGAACACACATCAAATCTCGTGTATAATTTAAATCACGACAAAATAAAAAACAAGGAGAAATGATATGTGTTCTAATGCTAGTATAACAGAAATCTTAGGAATTAACGATAACAATTTAGTAATTTTAGGTAACGAAAAAGAAAACATTAAGGGGATAGAATATACAGTCTTAAGGGGAAAGCTTTCATATAGGCCAGCTTGCTGCCCTAAATGTGGTATAGTCAATGAAAATTATGACATAACTAAAAATGGGAGTCAGACTGTAAAAATACTTTTTAATAGGGTTAATACAAACCATTTGATATTGATGGTTAAAAAGCAGAGGTTTTTCTGTAAGCATTGCGAGTCAACATTTATGGCCAAAACACCTATCGTAGATAAGGGGTGCTTCATATCGAATGATGTTAAGAGGTCTATAGTTTTAAACCTATGTGAGACTAAGTCAATGGACTTAATTGCAAGAGAACACTGTGTATCTCCTACTAGTGTTGCCAGAATACTCCGTTTAACTGAAGATAGGAGAAGAAAAAATTATCTACCTAGGATTCTATCAATAGACGAATTCAAGTCAGTAAATACAGTTGATGCGTCTATGAGTGTAAATTTAACCGATTTAGAAGCTGGTCATATTTTTGATATCCTGGCAGATAGGAGACAAAGATACCTCTTTGAGTATTTTAATTCATATCCCTTGAAGGTGAGAAAAAGGGTAGAATATGTGACTACAGACATGTATAAGCCATATATTGATCTTGCCAAGAAGGTCTTTCCAAATGCCAATATCGTAGTGGATAAATTCCACATAGTACAGCTCTTGACAAGGGAGTTAAACAAGTTAAGAATAAACGAGATGAAGAAGCTTAATACCAGGTCTAGAGAGTATAAAATACTGAAGAGATACTGGAAAATACCACTTACAAAGAACTGGGAGTTAAACGGTATATATTTTTACAAGAATAGACACTTTAAAAATATGACTAGTTCAGTTGACATATTAGACTACATGTTAGGAAAATTTCCCAACTTAAAAGAAGCCTATGATTTTTATCAAAACTTTCTATTAAGTATATCTAATAATGATGTAACTATGCTTGAAGATATTCTAAATACTAGGACTGATAAAATACCCATGTGTTTTAGGAAGAGCATAAAAACCCTTAAAAAGCTTAGAAAGTATGTGCTAAATTCACTGAAATATGACTATACGAATGCTATGGTGGAGGGTAAGAATAATAAGATAAAGGTAATTAAAAGAGTATCCTACGGATATAGGAGCTTTAGAAATTTTAAGGCAAGGATAATGCTAATGGAAAGGTATAAGATACAAAAAGGCAACATCCATAGCTATAAGTTTGCTATGGATGCTGCCGCATAATTTAATAGATTTTATTGATTTAAATTATCACCAACGTTATTTGACATAGAGCCAATTTTTTGCAAAAAAATGGGAACACACATCAAATCTCATGTATAATTTAAATCGCTAAAAAAATAATAAGGAGAAATGATATGTGTTCTAATGCTAGTATAACAGAAATCTTAGGAATTAACGATAACAATTTAGTAATTTTAGGAAACGAAAAAGAAAATATTAAGGGGATAGAATATACAGTCTTAGGGGAAAGCTTTCATTTATGCCAGATTGTTGTTCTAAGTGTGACAAAGAGCCTAAATTAATAATTATGGATGTTGCTTTTTTTATTACTTAAATTACTAACATTAGTAACATATCTATTATAATATAACTTAAAAAAACATAGCATATCCGCAATTTTTTTAACGATTTAAATTATAAGTGAGATTTAAAAATATTTTTCTTATTTATTCTAATATAATTTTTCATATGTTTGTAATTTATATTTAAAAAGTATATAATAAGGTTAGTCTTTTTACAAAGTTATATTGGAGGATGACAAACAAAAAAATGATAAGAATAGCAATTTGTGATGATGAAAAAAAGATTTTTGCTTAGAGCTAGAAAAAAATATATTGAAGTATGAGTTTATAAATGATATAGAAATAGAAATTAAAAAAAGTTCTATACGGGTGAAGATCTTATTGAATTTATAAAAAAAGAGGAAGTCGATCTTTTATTTTTTTAGATATAGAGCTTGTAAAAATGAATGGTATAAGTGTAGGTGAATATATAAGGGATACCCTAGAAAATTACAAAACAGAAATAGTATATTTTTTTCCTCTAAGGACTCTTATGATAGACAGTTATTTAAAACAAATCCTTTTGATTTCTTAGAAAAGCCTATAGATATTGATAAATTGAACTCTATCATAAAAAAAGTTTATAAAAAAATAACAGAAAAGAAAGAAGAAGTCTATACATATAAGAAAAAAATAAGACGATATGTTCAATACCTTATGACGAAATAATGTATCTTGAATCAGAGGGACGTCACATAAAAAAATAATTAAAAAAATGGAGAAATATACGATGTATTTAATGGAAAAAAATTGGAGATGAAAAAGAAAAAAATTTATTACCAGAAATTTTGTTAACCCTCATAAATCATATATTGTAAATCTTAAGTTCATTGTTAAGATATCTGCTAGCAAAATAGAGTTAAAAAAATGGACTTATAATAAATATCGGCAGAAAGTATGTAGACGAAACAATGCAAAAAAATATATGGCATATCGGAGGGGATAATAATGCTTACAAGTTATGATTGCATTTTTTTATGTTATTAGAAGTTATCTATACTTTGACTGTATATAAGATAATAAATGTATTCTTTACTAATAAAAAAATCAATTCTGTTTATGAAAAAAAATTTTTATATGCTATCTTTAATATTGCTGTAGTTGCAGTATATTTAAAATTTAACATACCATTATTAACAATTATAGCAAATTTCATATTTATATTGTTATTGTTGAGCTTGATATATGATGATACCTTTAAGAGAAAAGCTCTTGTTACAATTTTTGATTATTTTTCTTCTTATTGATATCAGATATATTATTATCTATGATATTTGTAAATGTAGTTAATGAAAAATATACTCCAAAAAAATAATTTTATTGATATATATGTGGTATTTATTGTAAATATGATAAGATACTTATTTGTATTAATAGTTATTAATTTTTATAAAATAAGAATTGAAAAAAACATACCATTAATATTCTCATTACCAATAGCCCCTAACAGCAGCAATATCTATGGTGGTCACTATAAATATGCTTCTAGTTGTTGATAGTAATAATTATAAGTTTATTTTTTTATTAACATGGTTTTTGATTTTTTTATTATTTGCATTATACTAATATATTTTTTTAATAAAATAGTAAATGTAATGACAGAAAATGCTAGACAAAAAAATTCTTATTAAACAAAGCGAATATTATGAAAAAGCAAATAGAAGCTGATAGAAAGCATATTAATAATACAAGAAAAAAATAAAGCATGATATGAAAAAAATCATATGTATGCTATAAGAAATATGGCTAAAAAAATAATATGAGTAAAGATATTATCACTTATACAAATGATATTCTAGGGAAAAATAGAGGGTGAAAAAAAGTATACATAAATACTGGTAACTACCTAATTGATGGTATATTAAATGTAAAATTTGAAGAAATAAAAAAATCAAGGTATAGATTTTTAAATATGATGTAAAAAAATACCAGAAGGAATTAAACTTCCTGAGTTTGAAGTTATAACCATTTTAGGAATTTGCTGGATAATGCTATTGAAGGAGTAAAATCAATTAAAGATAACAGATATATAGAAGTCTTTATATCATATAAAGATAGTAATTTGCTTTATAAAAAAATAGTAAATACATTTGATGGCCTAGTAATAAAAAGATAATAAAGGATTTGTTAGCAGAAAGGAAGAAAAAAACCTACCATGGAATTGGGCTTGAAAAACGTACGTGAGCAAGTAGAAAAAGTAATGGGTATATGAATATTGATACAGGTAACTGTATGTTTACTGTTGATTTATTTATTAACCTATAATATATTGTTGAGACAACTAGTATAAAAAGCATGGATTGAAATTAGTCCATGCTTTTTTATGTCATTTTAGGGGTATTTTTAACACGTTTTAAAAAAATACGAATAATATGATATGATATTGTATATAATATTATTGTATATAAAAAAATACTATTTGTAGCTTTTAAATAAAGGAGTAGCTTATGAAAATTAAAAAGAAATTGGCCGTAACATTGACACTATTGTTGACACTATCAATTATATCCACAAATAACTATGCCTTGGAAAATAGCACGGGCAATGAAACTAAAAAAGAACAAAAAGAAGAGATAGTAATAACAAAGGACAAGGATGATAAAAAACTGAAAGATACTTCTGATAAAACAAAAAACACTCTTTCAGTTACAAGGATTTCAGGTAGTGATAGGTATGATACATCAGTAAAGATATCTGAAGAAATTAACAATAATGGAATAATTTCAATAGCAAGTGGAGAACATTTTGCAGATGCATTATCTGCTGGTTGGTTAGCAACTGAATGCAAAGCACCACTTTTACTTGTAAAGAAAAATGAAGTTCCTAAAAATGTATACGATAGAATAGCCTTGCTAAAAGCTAATAAAACAGCCCTTGTTGGTGGAAAGAATATTATTTCGAATGATGTTGAAAAAACTATAGAAGCAACTACTAAAAAAATATACAGGGTAGCAGGTGAAGACAGGTATTTAACATCCCAATTAGCAGGGGCAGCGGTTTCACCAATCTTGTATGATGGATCGCCAGCGATTGCATCGGATGTTGTGGCTGTATACAATGGCAATAATTTTCCTGATGCTCTAGCTGCAACACCTTTTTTAAAGAAGTTTAATACATTAAATGTAGAGGGCTATAGATTTCCTATAATATCAATTAAGTCTAATGGAAATACTGCTGAAGGAATTCAAATGGTATTTGGTGGTGAAAATTCTGTAAATAAATACAAGGAAAAATACAGATTTGCAGGCCAGGATAGGTATAAGACAGCTGTAGAAATAGCTAAGGCATATAAAGACCTATTAAAGATGGACATAGATACAATAGTGCTTGCTAGTGGTGAAGACTATCCGGATGCCCTTTGTGCAGGACCTCTAGCATCAAGTAAAAATGCAGCCATCCTACTAACAAAGTCAAAGACTTTAAACGAAGATACTAGGGAGTATATAAAGGCCAATACTAATATAAAGAACATCATAATTGTAGGTGGTGAAAGGTCTATATCAAGCTCTGTAGAAGGCGAGTTAAAAGATCTTAGATAGACAAAATAATGAATTCGATTTTTGATAATGATAGTGTAAATATAATTGATAAATATGGTATATTTTACACTAGATTTAAAGTAATATATAGTGAATTTTTAGAGAATTTATGTAAATGAAAAAGAAATTTAATAATAAAAAAACAATTAAATATTAAAAAAACTTATAAAGATATTGTCGTATTTTTTTATCTATATGCTATACTAAAATAAAAAAAATAGTAACTAAAAATAATTATATTAAAAAGACATCTTTTAGGAGGAGGATTACATGAATCTGATATCTCTAGAATTCAAAAAGGGTGATAAAAAAAGTAAGATATTTTTTTGGGTGTTTTACTCTTTAATATTATTTTTTTATTTTTTTATGTAAACTATAATATGAATAATATATATTTCATATCCGATAGAAATTTTTATATGAGGCTATTCTTTCTATCACCAGATATGATAACCTCGATGAATACCTTCTATTTTTTACTGCCGATTTTGGCGGCTCTTGTTGGAAGTGATATTCTTGGACAAGATATAAGAAGTAAGGAGTATATAAACATTTTAACTAGAACGCCTAGGCATAGGGTTTTTCTAGTTAAGCTATTAATGTCTTTTATTAGTGCTGGGCTGGTGATGATATCAGTGTTTATCTTAGATGTATTAGTAAAATTAGCAATTTTCCCAATCAATATGCCATCAGTTTTTCTAGGTGCTAATTTTCAATATAAAATGGGTATGTCAGACTTATTAGTTTATCATCCAATGATATATACAATAGCTTCACTCTTATTTACATTTGCATTTTCAGGATTGATGGGTATAGTAGGCTTTACAATGTCACTTTTTTTATAAATAAGAAATTAGTAGTAGTATCAACTCCTTTCATAATAAACATGCTTATTTGGAATCTGGTTAATATACTCAATATTAAAGACTATTCCGTTTCATCAATGCTCATTTTTTTAGGATTACTCATAATAGGTATACGATTGTAGAATTACTACTAGCGTTTTTTTGTACCTTTATTACTATCATTAATAATCATATTGATAAAGGAGAAAAAGTATGATTATATTTAAACATAGTAAGATGAAAGATCTTGTTTTATATATGTTGCCAGCCATTGTGATAGTGACTTTTTTTTGCATGAAGATTAATTATTCCATGATGGATGCATATAGTTTTTTTATAAAGATCTATCTATGTATGATATGTACATGATAATGATGACTGATCCATCAGTTGAATTTTTTTAATAAGTATCCCTTTTCTGTTACTTATTATCCTATATGCAAGTAATAACAGAAGTTATGAACTGATGGTCAGGTTTAAATCAAGAAAACGTTTTGCAAAATATAAAATTAGAGAGATTATACTAGCAAATGTGCTAAATAGTTTGATTTTTTGTGTATCCTTATATCTTTTTGCATACATATTTACAAATAAAACTGACTTTACTTGGTGTCAGGTAAATAGCCCTATATCAGTATTGTACAACGCTTCAAAAAAATAGACACAAATATTTTTTTATCAATAAGCAAAGTGTAGTTGTATTAAATCTATTATTTTTACTTTTTTTACGAAATGCTACCATATCCATGATGGTATTGATAGTATCTAGATATTTGGATAGATTATATAGCTTTGCACTAGTTGCGATACCATTTTTTTATTTCAGCTTTCAGAAATGGGGTCTTGATATATACTTATATATTAGATGTAGAGTCTATAAATAGTCCGAAATTACTGCTAGCAAAAATTATCATTTACTGTAATTTTTATTGTTTATGCTAGTATATATACTTGTTTTTAGAGGAAAAAAAGGGTGGGCGAAGATTTTGAATTTATTAAAAAAAGAGATTTTAAATTTGGTATAGATAAATCAAAAAGGAATATACTTGTATTTATAATTTTTATTATTATGCCATTGATTGTTTGTATCAATTTTTACAAAGATTATAGTTATGTAGTCTCATACCTTATACTACCAAAGCTTGATACTAGGGAAAATATATTTGGTAGTAATATTTTTTTGTTACATTACAAATACTTGTTATGTATATTTTCAGTTCGTATATTTACGAAGACTTATTCAATTATAATAAACTGATTTTTAACGAGGTATAGGAGTAGAACTTCACTAGCGGTTAGCAAGATGGTCTTTATTTGTATTAGTAGTACCATATTTATATCAATTGTTATGCTCACTATTTATATAGGTTGCCTCTTTAATAAAGTATATATCAGAGACTTATACTTGTTAGGGAAAAATTTTTATTTCATATAGTATAGGGGCTATTTCACTAGGTATATTCAATTTGCTTGTATCAATAAAATTTGGTGAGCATATAGGAGTATTTGTAGCTATATGTTCAGTGGCATTTAATTTAGTTTCTGGATCGGGATTTCTTCCAGGTGGTGGATATATGCTAGTTTTACAAGATGGAAGTATGTATATTGGAGGTCTAATTTACAATACTATTTTGATTTTATCAACGAGCTTTTTGGTGGTATTTTTTTATAAAGAAATAGATTTGATATAGGAGGGCGGTTATTATATGGCTTTAATCAGGTTATTAAATGTTGAAAAGAAAATAAAAAATAAGTATGTATTGGAAAATATTAACCTTGATATTGAAGAAGGTAAAATTTATGGCTTTATAGGACATAATGGTTGCGGAAAAACAATGTTATTTAGGGCTATTTGTAATTTTATTAATCTAACAGCAGGAGAAATATATGTCAAGGATGTAAAGCTTCAACCAAAGGCATTTTATCCAGTAAGACTTGGTGCAGTTATTGAGTATCCAGGATTCATTGATTCATATACAGGAATGGAAAATCTTGAATACCTAGCTGATATAAATAAATATATAGATAAAAATGCTATTTTAGATGTTATGAAACAAGTAGGTCTATATGATTTTAAGGATGAAAAAGTAAAAAAATATTCTTTGGGAATGAGGCAAAAGCTTGGAATTGTCCAGGCAATAATGGAAGACCAAGAATTACTAGTTTTTGATGAGCCAACAAATGCTCTTGACGAGGACTCTATCAAGATATTTAGAGAAATAATGATAAGCAAAAAAAAGCAAGGTAAGACAATACTTATTGCCAGCCACCATAAGGAAGACCTTGAAGACTTGTTCGATTACATAGTTAAAATGAGTAATGGTAGAATAGAGAGTGTTATTAAGAGGTGTACAGATGAACAAATATAAAGTTATTACTTTTACAATTTGTCTTGTATTGTTAGCTTTTTTTTCATGTAGAATTTATCAAGTAAATAAAAATGCACCCAATTTAAGAGATTATACAATGGAAACCCTAGGAAAAGAGTTTAATGCATTTGGTGGTAAAATGACTGTGAAAGACATAGACCTTGTGAAAACTAAAGATTTGGATATTGCTAAGGATCTTGGTGATATGAGTAAGAATTTTATCAATTATACTATAGACCGATATGTAAGAGTAGATTATACAATAAAGGGTGTTGATAACAAAGAAAATTTAGATATCCAGTTAAATCTAAATGAATATATTTTTTATGATGGTTTACCAGCGCCTAAAAAAATTGGAATTGATGAGTATAGGTATTTGATACCAGTACCTAATGAAGCGCAGATAAAAGACGGTGATATAAAGGTATTTATCAGCAATATTAAAAGCAACGAATTAGAGCATCATTATATAAGGAGATAAAAATGAATAAAAAAACAGTAATTGCCATAGTCGCCATAATTTTTGTTATAGGCTGTAGTTTCATTATCAGTATGAAGGATAGTAACAAAAATATAAATGCACCTCCAGTTAAAGTTTCAAGCAAAAATTTACCAGTCAAGGTTGAGGATATAGAGATAGAGGTGAAGAAAATAAAAAAATGAAAAAGATGAAATTTTACTTTATTTAAGGGCAAAAAAAATAAAAAGTAAATTAGATATTTCATACTTGGGAGTGGATGTAAGTGATGGAAATAAATTAGATGCAAGGGTGGAATATTTACGGACAATAAAGTCTGGAGGTAAAACAGACAACTATGACAGTATAAAAAATAGCACAGATGATAGAACTAAAATACCAGTCAAGGGTAATGATGGAGATGTGCTTCATGATGTCAATGAGATTAAAAATAAAAAAAATATAGCATATGTATTTAAAGACAAGGGAAATAGAAAGATGGTAGAATACAATGTGGATAGTGGTGAATACACAATATCTGATTATTAGTGATTAATATACTCTATACAATCCGGAGGAAGTTTATATGTAAAATGTAAAACTAGTATGGTATGGCAGGTGTATAAAATTAATATAAAGTTTAACAATGTGCATATGGGTCTGATAAATATTATAAGAGTTAACATAATGGGCGATTTTTACCACCTATTGTGTTTTTATGAACAATTAATTAGTGGGAGATGATTTTATGAATATGTATATTTTGGGGTTGAAATATCTAAAAAGTCACGCAAAAAGGGCTATATATTTAAGTATAATTATAGTATTTTTCTCTGGTAAGTGTAATTTCAATGTCTATTGCTACTAAAAAGCCAAATGATAAACGCAAAGAAATTTATCGATGAAAATTCAGCAGTCTATGGAGCTGTAGCAAAAAAAATATAGATAAAAACAACACTAGATAATATAGAAAAATAGTAAACGTGTAGATAAGGTATATCAAACAAAAAAATATAGGAGAATTCATTGAGAACAATGGTAAGATATTACTTTTAGAAGAGTATAACGAAAAAGGTGAATGAAATTAGCAAGCTCAAGCTGATTTTTGGGGAGATTACCATTTAATGACGAGGAAGCCATATTGTTAGATGGGACTGGAAATCATAAAATCGGAGACTATATCGATGGAGTTGTAAAAAGTAAATTATGAAGAAAAATGGAATCAACAAAATTAGATATGTTTCAAAAAAATCAAAATAACTGGTATTGTATATAATAAGATTGAGTCAACTGAGACGAGGGGGATGGATCAATTATATATTAAAAATGGGAGATGGTTTTAAAAAAATACAATTCCAGACAAATTTAACGCATATATTAGTTTTAAGACTGGATTTAAGGATCCAGAGGGTGAATCTTATGGATTAAATGAAGAATTAAACTTACCTCAAAAATCTAGTCACATATAATAAAAATATTAACAAATACGGAAAATACATATCAGCAATTTTTTTATTGCTTCACCAGAAGTAAAAAAAATTTAATTTTAGCAGGTATACTATTTCCGTTAGTTTTTCTTGTTTATTGCATCTAGAGATGTATTTGCAGATGCTGCCCTTCTTAGGGTTGTAGGGTCAAGTAAGAAAAAAAGTATTTTTTTATTTTTTTGGTTTAGAAAAAGTACTAATTATATTAATTAGTAATATTATTAGCTTTTATTTTTATCATATTATGCATCGTTAATTTATATGAAAAAAAGTGAACTTCACCTTGTTTTTCAGACGATCTATTTAGACTAATGGATAAAAGCATATATATTGATTATAGAACCTACATAATTTCCTTTTATTATTTCGATTATACCTTTTTGCAATTGTTTTCTTATATGAATTTTTATGTGATAAATAATTTAAGTGTAGTCGATTTAACCAACTATAATCATAGAAGAAAAAAATCAATAGAATCTTACTAAGACCAACTACAAAAAAATACATAAGAAACTATTATTAATAAATATACAAAAATGCTATATATTTGATGATACCGGTTATTATGTTAAGCTTATCACTGTCTAGATATGTAATTAATATTAATAGAGATTATTTTGATAAGAATGTTGATTCTTCAGTAAATTTTTCTTATGGGAAGAGAATATAACCTTACAAGCCCAAGTAATATTTATAGACCAAAAATCCAACTTGAATGATAGAAATATAGGTAGGATTAGAGATGATAATAGAATTAATAATATCGTTACTAAATCTAGTAAAGAGGCCTATTTTTATCAGTGATGGAAAGATGTTTAATGAATACTTTTTTTAAACAATAGAGATTTAAATGGTAGAGAAATAGAAACAGTTATCACAGGAGTAGATGATGACTTTCTAATAAAAAATGGATTTATAAGAAATGATAAATTTAAATCGACTTCAGAATACCCGGTAGCCTATCTTAGATCGAAGGTCTATAATAAATTAGAAAAGAAGATGATACCAACTATGAAAAAAATATAAAAGTTGGAGATGTAATAAAGATCAAAGTTGCCCAATACTCCAATGGAAGAGAAGCCTACAAAACGAAAAAAATTATTGTTGGTGGATTTATTGATGATTTAAAATGGTCAAGAAAAGTAGTTTCACAATTGCTACTTCCTGAAATAATCACTGATACAGATAATTTTAAGAAATTAGTAGGATATGGAGGTGCTGATGAAATAAATTTCAATTATAATGGCAATAGTAAAAATCTAAGAGCACATATGGATGAAGTGTTAGGAAAGAATAACTACAAAATTATATCCAAAAACCGAATTTAAGTATATTGATGAATATGAACATAGAGTATTAATGAAAAATATTATTATAAATAGTATTTATATTTCAGTGCTGTCAATAATAACAATATATACAAGCTTAAATATGATTTTTTTGAACAAAGAAAAAGAGAAAAATACTATAATGAGATATATTGGTCTATCAAAAAAAGAGTATGATATTTATGTATATCAAGGAAAGTGTATTCTGGGCGATAGTATCAGGGGCAATAATGTTTGGAATAGTATTGTATAAATCAATTCGTGACTATTTAGTTAGTATAAAATATTTCGGTAACGGATATAAAAATGATATTTAGCTTTGAGACGGTATCATTAGCAACATTATATGTAAGTGTATTGTTTGTTTTGGTTTATATTGTAGTTTTTAAAAAAAGAGGATTGAAGAGTAAAATATCATATATTAAAAATAAACAATATGCAGTTAGATAAATTATTAATATATGATTTAGGAGAGGTGTAATGTTATTAGTTGCTATTATAGATAATGGCGTTGATTTTTTTGATGAAGAAGTTAAAAGAATGAAAGAGGAATAAACTATGAAAAAATTATTAGCAAATAACATAAAAAAATATTATGGCAAAGACGATTGTATAGTAAAGGCGGTTGACGATATTTCTTTAGAAATTGAATGTGGAAAGTTTACTTCAATTGTAGGTACATCGGGTAGTGGAAAATCAACATTGCTTCACTGTATGGCAGGCCTTGATAAACCAACATTTGGAAAGGTGTATCTAGGAGAGAATGATATTTATACACTGAGTGATGATGAGTTATCTAAAATAAGAAGACAAGAATTTGGATTTATATTCCAAAGCTTTAACCTAATACCAGTCCTTAATGTTTATGATAATATAATCCTACCAATCCAGCTAGATGGAAAGAAGGAAGACAAGGAATATATTATGGATATAGTAAAAAAGGTTGGGCTAGAAGACCAGCTAAAGAAGTTCCCTAATGAATTATCGGGTGGTCAGCAGCAAAGGGTGGCAATTGCAAGGGCACTATCCAACAAGCCTGCTATAATATTCGCAGACGAGCCTACAGGCAACCTTGATAGTAAGACTACTGAAGAGGTAATGAGTCTGCTTAGGTCTACTGTAAAAGACCTAAACCAGACCCTACTTATGATAACTCATGATGAAAATATAGCAAGGCAGGCGGATAGGCTTATTACTATAAGTGATGGAAAAATAATAAGTGATGAAAAAAATTGTAAATAGTATTTATATTTCAGTGCTGTCAATAATAACAATATATTATACAAGCTTAAATATGATTTTTGAGCAAAGAAAAAGAGAAAATACTATAATGAGATATATTGGTCTATCAAAAAAGAGTATGATATTTATGTATATCAAGGAGAGTATATAAAGGCCAATACCAATATAAAGAACATCATCATTGTAGGTGGGGAAAAGTCTATATCAAGCTCTGTAGAAGATGAGTTAAAAGCTCTTAGATAGACAAAATAGAATATAAACATTGATATCATGACCACCCGTCCAACGGGTGGTTTGCACAAGGGCTATAAGCCCAAGGGTTACCGGCCAGCGTCTAAAGGCGCTGGCTTTCACTCTGTTCAAGCTCGGCCTTTGACTCGTCGCCACCCTTTAAAGGGTATTTGTACTACTTGCCATCCCTAAAGGGATCTTCATATTCTTTGACACTTAATTTATCCATGGCTATATCATGTTTTTCCTGTTCTTGAATATACTTCTTTATAGTTGCTTCATTCAATCCAACCGTACTTACATAGTATCCTTCAGACCAAAAATGTCTATTTCCAAATTTATATTTTAAGTTTGCGTGTTTGTCAAATATCATTAGTGCACTTTTTCCTTTGAGATAACCCATAAATTGTGATACACTAATTTTAGGTGGTATACTTACTAGCATATGTACATGGTCTGGCATAAGATGACCTTCTAGTATTTCTACACCTTTATACGAACATAATTGTCTCAGAATTTGGCCTATACTTTGTTTATACTGATTATATATTATTTTTCGCCTGTATTTTGGTGTAAACACTATATGATATTTGCACATCCATTTTGTGTGAGATAAGCTATTCGCTTTATTAGCCATAAAATCACCTTCCTATTCGTATTATTGAGCTTGAACAATTCAATTATACTACGGAATGGTGATTTTTTTTGTATAACATCTGTCGCGCACCCGCATAGCGGGTGGTTTATTGTTTCGCACGCTTTGCGAGCTCAACAGGGACACGTCCCTAACGAATTAAAAAAGCCTTGGTTAAGAAAAATTCTAACTAAGGCTTTTTAATATAATATATTCACATAAATCCACAATCTAAAGTGGATTTTTAGAAGGCTTACCGGCCTTTCTTGGATACTTAGCCGGAGTGAGCTCTTCCTTTTTGAATACCAGTATATTATGCTTTAATTCCTGGTCTGGTAAGCTGACATCTATCCTTTCAACCAACTTAACACCAAGTATCTTCATGGCGTTTTTAGCATCTTCTAATTCTGCATCTACACCAGGTCCCTTTAGGCATATAAAGAAACCACCGACCTTTACATAAGGGACACATAGCTCTAGTAGGACGGGTAGACTGGCTACTGCCCTCGCTGTTGCTATATCGTATTTTTCCCTATGGTCTGGCTTCTGGGCCATATCTTCAGCCCTGCCATGGACATAGTCTATACCATCTAGGCTTAGTTCTTGGCCAACTGCCTTTAGGAAGTTGATTCTCTTGTTAAGAGAGTCTAGTAGGGTCAACTTGATCTTCGGGTTACAGATTTTAAATGGCAGGCCTGGAAAGCCAGCTCCTGTACCAACGTCTATAACTGATAGGCCATCACCAATATAGCCATTTAAATATGGCAACAGAGTCCAAAAAATGCTTGATATATACTTCTCTTTGCTCTGTGATGCCTGTTAGGTTCATATGCTGGTTGTATTCTACTAGGACCTGTCTATATTTTTCAAACCTATCCACCATTAGGTCATCTGCCTGGATTGAAAAATCAGCCAGTCCTTTTTTTAGTAATTCTATATTTTCAATGTTTTGATTCATTTAAGCCTCCAAGTCTTCAAATTAATCAAATAAAGACATTTTGTCTTTTACTGGCTAGTAGGCATATAATGAAAGGCCTACTAGTAGTTTCCTATTTTTTTCTTCTTGCCTGTTCTAGGTAGATTAGTAGGACAGATATATCAGCAGGTGATACACCAGATATTCTAGATGCCTGACCGATTGATGTAGGCTTGATGGCATTTAGTTTTTGTCTTGCCTCTATTCTTAGACCTTCTATTTCGTCATAGTCTAAGTCTGGTCTTAGTTTTTTCTTTTCTAGCTTTCTAAACTGGTCAATCTGCTTCATCTGTTTGCTGATATAGCCCTCGTATTTTATCATTATTACAGCCTGGTCTTTGACTTCATCGGATAGGTCCTTGTCTGACCCCTTACCAACCTCTTCAAGTAGGCTGTAGTTTACTTCCGGCCTCTTTAGAAACTCATATAGGGACAAGCCATTGTTTAGGCCAACTATACCCCTTTCCTCCAGGATATGGTTGATTTCCTTAGGGGTTATCCTATCATTTTTTAGTCTCTCTATTTCTTCCTCAACATCGGCCTTTTTCTTTAGGAACCTGTCGTATCTTTCTTGGCTTACAAGGTCTATATCATAGCCCTTTTGAGTCAGTCTCATATCGGCATTATCTTGTCTGAGGTATAGCCTATATTCAGCCCTTGATGTCATCATCCTGTAAGGCTCATTAGTTCCCTTTGTTACTAGGTCATCTATTAGGACACCTATATAGCCATCAGACCTATCTAGTATCAAGGCTTCTTGGCCCCTTATTTTTAGGACTGCATTAATACCTGCTATTAGACCTTGGGCTGCAGCTTCTTCGTAGCCTGATGTGCCATTGAACTGGCCTGCTGAGAATAGATTTTCCAAGCCCTTTATTTCTAGGTTCTGCTTTAGCTGGGTTGGATTTATACAGTCATATTCTATGGCATAGGCAGGTCTCATCAATTTGGCATTTTCTAGACCCTTGATAGACTGGTACATCCTTACCTGCATATCTAGGGGGAAGCTAGTTGATACACCCTGTATGTACATCTCCTTTGTGTCTAAGCCCTCTGGCTCTATAAATAGCTGGTGGGTTTCCTTGTCGTTGAACTTTACTATCTTATCCTCTATGGAAGGACAGTACCTAGGTCCTGTACCCTCGATATTTCCACTATACATGGCAGACTTTGTAATATTATCCTCTATTAGTTTCTTTGTTTCAGGAGTAGTCCTAGTAAGGTAGCAAATAATCTGGTCCCTTTCTATATTTTCATTCATAAAGGAAAATGGCACTACTTTTTCATCTCCTGCTTGGGGCTCCATGACTGAAAAGTCTATACTGTCCCTGTGGACCCTGGCTGGTGTACCAGTTTTAAATCTTCTCATGTCTAGACCAAGCCCTCTTAGGCTATTGGTTAGCTTTTTAGCATAGCCAAGACCGTTTGGACCCTCCTTGAAGGTATCATGGCCTATAAATATTGTTGACTCTAGGTAGACTCCTGTGGCAAGTATGGTTGCCTTGGACCTATATTGGCATCCAAGTCTGGTTCCTACACCAGTGACCCTATTTCCTTCATGGAGGATTTCCTCTACCTCATCCATAATTAGGTCTAGGTTCTCTTGGTTTTCAATAGTTTCCTTCATTACCCTATGGTAGAGGTTTTTATCTGTCTGGGCCCTTAGGGAGTGGACTGCCGGTCCCTTGGCCGTATTTAATATTCTCGACTGTATGTATGTAGCATCGATATTTAGACCCATCTGGCCACCAAGGGCGTCGACCTCCTTGACTAGCTGGCCCTTACCAGTTCCTCCTATTGAGGGGTTACAGGCTAGGGCGGCTACTGCATCCAGGGACAGGGTAATCATTAGGGTCTTCATACCCATTCTTGCACTGGCCAAGGCGGCTTCACATCCAGCATGGCCGGCACCTACGACTATAATGTCGTAGCTTCCCGCTTCAAATCTTTCCATATACTATTTAATCCTTTCAAAGTTTCTTATTACTTGCCTATACAGAAGTTGCTAAATATGGTGTCTAGCAGGTCTTCCTCTATTGTATCTCCGTTAATACATCCCAGGCTATCCCAGGCATCCTTTAGGTCTACCTCGATAAAGTCATAAGGTAGCCTATCATTTAATGAATTGATAGCATCACCTATTGATACCATGGACTTGTAGATAGCATCCCTGTGCCTTGAATTTGTAATCATCAGGTCTGATGAATCACTGATTTTACCCTCAAACAAGGTCTTCTATCCGATCATGGATCAGGTCAATGCCATGGCCCTTTAGGGCTGATATATTTATTATATTTTCTGGGTCTACATATGACTTAAGGCCCTCTATATCCATCTTGCAGTCCAGGTCAGTCTTGTTTAAAATTACTAGGGACTTGGTCTGGTCTATATTTTCTAGAATTTGGATGTCCTCCTGGTCAAGAGGTCTAGATGAGTCCAGGACCACCAAGGCTAGATCTGCTAGCTTCATATGTTCTCTTGATTTTTCTACACCGATTTTTTCTACCAGGTCATCTGTGGCCCTGATACCGGCAGTGTCGACTATCTTTAGGGGTATGCCCTTGATATTTACAAATTCTTCTATGACATCACGGGTAGTACCAGGTATGTCTGTTACTATGGCCCTGTCTTCTCCAAGTATTAGGTTCATAAGGGATGACTTACCAACATTTGGCTTGCCCAATATGGCAGTCTTCAGGCCCTCTCTAAAAATTTTACCTGTATCTGCTGTCTTGTAGAGCTTTTTTACCTGGTCATTTACCTCTGTGGTCTGGTCAACCAGTTCCTTGTAGGTTATAAACTCTATGTCTTCTTCAGGATAGTCTATAGCTACTTCTAGCTGGGCTAAAATGGCTGTTATCTGGTCCCTTAGGCCCCTGATCTTTTTTGATAGGGCTCCCTCTAGCTGGGACTGGGCCATATTGTGGGACTCCTCAGTCTTGGCATTTATTATATCTATGACAGCTTCTGCCTGAGATAGGTCTATTCTTCCGTTTAAGAAGGCCCTCTTGGTAAACTCTCCAGCCTGGGCTGGTCTAGCACCAGATTTTAGGACTAGTTCCAGTATTTTTCTGACTGATATAAAGCCACCGTGGCAGTTGATTTCTATGACGTCTTCGGCTGTATAGGAGTTTGGCCCCTTCATGTAGGCTAGGAGTACTTCATCTATAATTGTATCGCCATCTAGTATGTTTCCATAGATTAGGGTCCTGATAGGGTAGTCTAGGATTTCCCCCTTATGGAAGGGCGAGAATATCTTATTTGCAATCTTTAGTGAATCAGGACCACTTATCCTGATAATACCAATACCACCTTGTCCGGGGGCAGTGGCTATGGCTGCAATTGTATCATCAATAAACATGCTAACCTCCTATGTTTAATAATTTTTGCATAATATATTATTATATCATATAATGACTGGAGATAATGGGTTTGGGTGGAAAATTTGTTGGACGATTTTGTTTGTATGATTTAAAAATTTATGGTATAATCTTATGGTATGATAATTTGCGCCCATAGCTCAACTGGATAGAGTTCTTGACTACGAATCAAGCGGTTGTGGGTTCGAGTCCCGCTGGGCGCACTTAGGCATGGTAGATTTCCTCTACCATGTTTTTTATTACAGTAGTTGTATACCTGCTATAAAAATAAGAAAAAATAAGTTTTTTGTGATATCCTAAGTATATGGAGGTGGTAGTATGTTGATATTTATCACACTAGTTACAATAATAGTGGTAGCATTTTTTGTCCTATCTAGGAGCAAGAAGTCACCAAATAAGTCAAATAATAAATTAAATACAAGTCTTATAGACGATAACAATATAAAGATAGTCCATGTAACAGACATTCACTACCTTGCACCAAGTCTTAGTGACTATGGAAGGAGCTTTGTTGATACTATAGAAAAAAGTGATGGAAAGATGATGAGGTATATAGACCAGATTATGGATGCCTTTATCCTAGAGATGGTAAGAACCAAGCCAGACCTAGTCATTGTCAGTGGAGATATGACCTATAACGGGGAAAAAGAGAGCCATATAGGTCTTGCCAATAAATTCAAGCTACTAAAGGACAAGGGGATTAAGGTCCTGGTCCTACCCGGCAACCATGACCTTGAAAATGAAAGAGCCCTTGCCTTTGAGGCTGATACTACCAGACCAGTGGATACAGTTAGCCTTCAAGAATTTGAGGAAATATACAGCGACTATGGCTATGGTAAGGATGATCCAAATGTAGTTTCAAGAGATAAGAAGTCCCTCAACTATGTCTACCAGCTAGGCAACAAGTGTCATTTACTCATGGTTGAAACTTCTACCAAGGGAAATGACCAGACAATATCTAAGTCCAGTTATAGGTGGATAGAGAGGTGCCTAAAAATGCCAAGGATATGAATATGAGGGTCATAGGTGTCAGCCACCAAAATATACTTGCCCACAACAAGCTTTTTATAGCCGGCTATAAGATTACAAATAGCTCAAGGCTAGTAGACCTATACAACAAGTATAATGTGAGGATAAACCTTAGTGGTCATATGCACATCCAGCATATGGCAGAGCACAAGAGGGTCCACGATATAGCCCTGGCCTGCCTGGGTCTTTATCCAAACCTATATGGGGTCCTAGATATGGACCTGAGGAATAATATGACCTACCATACAGAAAGCCTTGATGTTGCCTATTGGATGAAAAAGTATAAGCACCAGGACCAAGCTCTTTTGGACTTTGAAAATACATGTAGGGAGTATTTTGTCAGGTGTACGAGGCTACAGACTAAAAAGCAGTTGGACAAGCTAGACCTTAGTAAGGAAGACAAGGAAATGATGATGGACTTTATGGTAGATACCAATATCCATTATTTTTCAGGTAGCCTTGACAAGAGGCCAGATCTTTGTCTTGATAATCCGGCCTACAAGTTGTGGATGGACCGTTGTGAGAGGACCTTTACTGGGTCTTATTTGAACAGCATATATACTGATACCATAGGCGACCATAACATGTTGGAAATCTTCCAGTAGGATGGGTACAAAAAGTAGGATAAGTAGAATAATTAAAAAAAATATAAAAAAATATCAATTCGGTTGCATATACAACCGAATTTTTTTATGGAATGATTTATTATATGTATATAGCAAGGAGCTAGATAATAAAAAAATCAAAAATAAATAATATATAAGAAAAGGAGAATAAGATTATGATAACAAGAGACACTATAATAGGAAACGTATTAAAGGAAAATGAAGGAGCATATGAAATACTAACAAGTTTTGGTATGCACTGTCTAGGTTGCCCATCATCACAGATGGAATCACTTGAGGATGCATGTATGGTACACGGCCTAAATGTAGAGGATGTACTAGCTAAGCTAAACAGCAAGTAGGAGGTAGAAATATGAGTTTATTTTTGGGACCAATCCACCATATAATGTACAATAAGATCAAGTTCCAGGAGGGACTAGTTGATGCAATAGTGAAGGCAGCAGAGGAAAAGACTGGCAACAATGAGCTGGAATTGAAGCTGGACCTAAGCCTGGCAGGTGTGCCAGCAGGTAGCCTAGAGGAGATAGTAGATACTACGAATATACATGGGTCTCTACAGTCACTAGTAGTAATAGTTGAGAAGAGACTAGCCTTTGTAGTTGATGAGGCATTAAGGTCGGGTATATTTACTATAGAAGATATAAAGAGTATAGGAAGACAGTATGGTCAGGACCATAACCTTGGTAGTGACCTAGGCATAGAAGATGTATACCCAGCAATAGCAGGTAAGATGTTAAACGGTATGCCATGTGATAGGGTAGAAGAAATGCTAGACTCTACAGAAGACTCATTCAGGTGGAGGGATAGATTGGACATACATGCAGACTATTGGGAGCCTTATGGAAGGTCAAGTAAGGACTTTTATCAGATAAGGACTAGCGTGATTGAAGGTCTCTTAAGTCAGTCTGATATATCATATTCATGGGATGGAGAAAATGAATTTGAGCTTAGGAGGAAATAAGATGTACGGAATAGATCTTTTGGTAGCAGAGCACCAGAATATATTAAAATTTGTGGGCATAATGAAGTCTAGTTGCAAGGATATCCTTGATGGCAAGGCTGTTGACATAGATAAGTTTAGGCAGTATATAAATTTTGCGAGAAATTACGCTGATAAGCACCACCACGGCAAGGAGGAAGAAATCCTATTTAAGATAATGGTAGATGAGCTTCCACCAGTTGCAGAAAAGTTAATCAGGCAGGGTATGTTGGTTGAGCACGACCTAGGTAGGCTATTTATGACTAACCTAGAGGCTGCCTTGGATAATTATGAAAAGAGCCAGGATGATATATATAAGCTAGACATCATAGCTAATGCAGTTGGCTATGGAGACCTTCTAGCTAGACACATAGAGAAGGAAGATAAGGTAGTATATACTTTTGCAGCAAGAGAATTAAGTGACGACCTAAAGAAGAGGGTCGATGAAGAGACAAGGGCCTTTGAAGAAAGGGATGGTCATATCAGAGACCAGCTTGAATCTTGGTTAGAGTCTGTAAGCTAGTATTCCATAATTATAATATAGATATAAATTATTAAAATACATTTAGTAGTCAAATTTTAAGAAGGGTAACCTCCCATTTACTCTTTCAGCGACCAAGCCAAAAGCCTGGTCGCTTTTTTGGGTATGACGGGCATGCCATCAACCTATGGAACAACTAATGAATCAAATATAATATCTTATCTTCACTTGTATAGAGATATACAATTTCTTGTGATATAATCCTGTATTTGACACTTTTTTTGATGATAAAAGCCGGAAAGGCTAGTAATACTAATACTTCCGGCTTTTTTTATATTATGTTTAAATTTTTGCGTAATGTTCTCATTTTGTTGTAGCTTTTTAAAAATTTTTTTCATATTTTTTTCTGTTATAATTTCATAGTCTCAGCCTATATTCAAAAAAACTTCGAAGATATCATCGCTTATCTGAGTTCTATTAAACGCTGGTATATAGTCATTCTGCTTAGTTTTTAAGAATATTCATTTCTCGTAGAGTTTTTTTGTTATTTCACTTACTGTATATTTATTTCCTAACTTTACTTCAAGGATTCTATATACTGTAAGAGCTAAAAAAAGCAAATAAGAAAAATGAGCTTTTATTCTCTCATCATTGCTAAGATATATCGGTCTAGCCTTGAATTCACTCTTCATTATTCTGAAACATTCTTCTATTTGCCATCTGTTTTTTTGTTTATTTGAGCTATTTCATGAGCTTTAGCCTCAAGGTTTGTAACAACAGCATAGAAGCCATCATACAGGGATTCTTCCATTATTTTGTTTTTCATCAAGGCTTACTATTGACCTATCTGCGATTTCTCCATCTGATGTAACTTTTGTTTCATGAATGAACCTTCTTATATCATTATCACGAATTTTTCTTAGCAGCTAGAGAACCTTTTTTTATTAGTTCATTAGCTCTGTATATCTGATTTGATCTAATGTTTCTATGGTAGTCTCTGTATTTTTATACTGTATGTTACTATAAAGCTTTTTCTTCAAGTCCATTTTCATTTATCCATCTTTCCTTATAAAATATAGTGTCTCTATTTTTCCTCTTCGTCAATTTCATTGATATTATATGATATAGTAGAGCCGTATTTTTTCCAACCATTAGGATCAAGAGACCATTCTTTAAGATGTTTCTTAATTTTTTTAAGACTCTGCGTAGTTATGTAAGCCCTATCCTTGATAGAGTTGTACTTTTTTTATTTGCATTACTCGAAAGACCAGCATCAGTGCACACTATGAATTTAGATAGATTAAAAATCTTCGATTATTTTTCTTTTCAAGAGGCCTAAGAGTGGTTTGTTCATTAGTGTTTCCACTGGTTATATCAAAGGTTAGTGGAATTCCATTGCCATCCATAAATAACCCCATCTGCACTAATGGATTAGGTCTGTTTTTCTTTGGATCTCCCGTATTGTCTTAGTTGACCTTCATCATCAGCTTCTTCGATTTCAAAGAAATAGTTTGTACAGTCATAGTAAAGAACACTAGCGTTTCTTTGAGTAACTTTGGTGCTATTTTTATACAATTGCGACTGTATATAGTCACTTTCTTTATTCAGAACATCAAGAGCTCTATAGACCTGATGTAGGTCAAATTCAGGATCTTCAATAAACTTTTTAGATTCTTCGAATGCATTGAGTTTAGAACCGGGAAAAAGAATTCTAGTGTATATCAATCTTGAAAGAATGCTATTAAGATTATACTCGAATTTACCGTTTGAACTTATTTTTTTACAAATCTTATTAAGTCCAAGACTATGGTAAATTGATTGAAGTGGTAGATATCCTCCGTTAAATATTCTTTGACGATTGCTTATGGTTTGCTGAGGAAAAAAAGCTTCATATTTACCGGCATAATTTCAGTCTTTTTTTCCTTTTTCTATTCTATTCAAATTGGCTATATAATCAAGTGCCCAAGCTTTTAGCGTCAGCTACTCCGTATTTTTCCATTATCTCTGTTTCTGTTCCAAGTTTTTCAACAATAACAGTAGTTCTAGAATTTCCTTTTTTTATATCCTTCTGAACATAGAAGGAAGAAGCGTTAGCAGATTTAGATACAAGTAGTCTCATAATTCACCTCACAAAAAATATATATACTTATATTATATCATACATTGCGTGCATTGCGAAGACATAAATTTTAAAATTTGACAAAAAAATTAAGGCTTTTCAAGCCTTTGAATAGTAAATCTTCGATTACAAGTGTCAAACTCCCGAATACATTTAGTAGTCAAATTTTAAGAAGGGTAACCTCCCATTTACTCTTTCAGCGACCAAGCCAAAAGCCTGGTCGCTTTTTTGGGTATGACGGGCATGCCATCAACCTATGGAACAACTAATGAATCAAATATAATATCTTATCTTCACTTGTATAGAGATATACAATTTCTTGTGATATAATGTACTAAGAAGCTTATAAATATACTATAATCATGAAACAGGTGGGTCGAATGAATCTTAAAAACGAAAAGAACTTTATTTTTTTATCTGTTGGTATAATATTAATATTTCTTTTATCCATGGGCTACTTTTTCCAGACTGAAATCAGCTCACTTAGAAGGGCTAATAAGCAGGAAACATCAGTCAAGAGGCTTAGATTTGTAGGCGTTGGGGATAATCTTATCCACGACTCTATTTATAATGCAGCTGATAGGCGCAAGGGCCTTTTTGGTGATGGCCAGTATGATTTTGACCACCTATACGAAAATATAAAGCCGGAATTGGACCAGTATGACCTCAAGTATATCAATCAGGAGTCTATTATAGCGGGTGATAAATTTGGGATTGGTACATACCCCCACTTTAATACACCCCAGGCCATGATACCTGCCTTGACTAGGGCTGGTTTTAACATGATCAATATGGCTAACAACCATTCTCTAGACAAGGGGTCTTGGGCCATACCGGAGTCAATAAAACTGTGGGACCAAACAGATGTATACTATACAGGTGCATTTGCATCCCAGGAGGATAGGGACAAACCTGTAATTATTGATAAAAATGGTATAAAAGTAGGATTTCTATGCTATACCTATGGAACAAACGGTATTGCACCAGATACAGACTACAGGGTTTCCTACTTGAACGAAGAGAAAATAAGGGAGGATATAGTCAAGAGTATAATTCCACAGGAGTTTTTGGAAAATAAGTAGCTTTTTATGAAAAATATTAGAAGATAAGGAGAAGATAAGATGAGTTTAGATAGTAGAATAGATAAATTTGCCCAGCTGGCTATCAAGTCAGGTATAAATGTTCAACCTGGTGAAAGCCTACTAATAAGGGCTGATGTAGAGTCAAGAGACTTTGTTAGAAGGTGTGTGAGAGAGGCCTACAAGGCTGGGGCCAAGCATGTATATGTTGAGTATTCTGATGAGGTTATAAGCAGGGAAAAGTACCTAAGTGCACCTAGCCAGGCCTTCGATGAATATCCAGAGTGGCAGTCATATAAGTATACTCAGATTGCCAAGGAGGGGGGCTCCTTCCTATCTATAATATCCAATGATCCAGACTTAATGAAGGGGGTAGACCCTGACAGGATAGGTCGTTTCCAGAAGGAGGCTGGCAAGTATCTCAAGGAGTGGAGGTCCTATACACTGAATGATAGGGTTAAGTGGTCTATAGTAGCAGTTCCTTCACTAGCCTGGGCCAAGAGGGTCCATCCAGACCTTGCAGATGAGGCTGCTGTTGAAGAGCTTGGAATAATATACTAGACTGTTCAAGGGTTACTGAAGACCCAGTTGCGGCTTGGGAAGACCACAACAAGAACTTAAAGGAAAAGACTGCCTTTATGAATAAGATGAATTTTAAGGAACTAAGATACAAGTCCTCTAAGACTGATTTGGTGATAGGTCTTCCAGACAACCATATATGGTTGGGTGGGGCAGCCAAGGATCCTAAGGGTAATTTCTTTAACCCTAACATACCATCAGAAGAAATATATGGTATGCCACACAAATACAAGGTAGATGGTATAGTCCACAGCACTAAACCACTGGTATATGCTGGTAGTCTGATAGAAGATTTTTGGATTAAGTATGAGGCTGGAAGGGTTGTAGATTTTGATGCCAAGACAGGAAGGGACAACCTAAAGAACCTAATAGAAACTGATGAGGGATCTTTTAGGCTGGGTGAAGTTGCCCTTGTACCTTATGATTCACCTATATCAAATAAAAATATAGTATTCTACACTACCTTATTTGATGAAAATGCATCCTGCCACCTGGCTATTGGGGCTGCCTACAGCTCATGTGTAAAGGACGGGGCCAATATAGCTGATGAAGATAAGGATGGATTGGGTATAAACGTAAGTATGACTCATGTAGACTTTATGATAGGCGACAAGGACCTAGATATAGTAGGTATCCAGCAGGATGGCCAAGAATTCCAGATATTCAAGGACGGAAACTGGGCCTTCTAAGAAGATATGAGTCTAATCTATATAAATACAATAAGAGAGAGGTAATTTAATGACAACTGAGGTTTTTAAACATTTACAAAAATCTGCCCTGGTAGGGATAATATTTGGTATTGCCCTAAATGCTGGTAGGTTCTATAAGGAGGGCCTAACAGTAGGCAACCTAAACTACTTCCTATACGTACTTATTCTGATGGGTGGTACCTTCTTTATGATGGGTTTGATGCTTAACAGGAGGAGGGCAGATACTACAAATATGAGAATCTTTGCTATGAAGATGAGTCAGAAGGGTATCCTAAAGTATGACTCCCAGGCCCATATGAAGGATGGCAAGATGAAGACAGGATGGCTATATCTTACTGACAAGATGATTATATTTGCAAATACTCCAGATCCAGAGCTTATAGAAAAGAAGGCTATAAGACTGTCTATAACTAAGGCTGAGTCAATAGAGAGGTTTAAGCCTACACCTTTTACTAATGACGGTATTAGGGTTACTATGAAAAAGGGCAACAGCTATGAATTCTTTGTAAGTAAGACTGGCAAGTGGATGGATATGATTAATGAAATAAAGCTTGGTGACCACAAGAAAAACAAGGATGAAATTGAAGGTGAAGTTCAACCTTCTGACCAGTAGGTCCCAAGTAAATAGAATGATAAAAGAAAAGGGCAGCTAATTGGGGATTAGCTGCCTCAAATCGTAGACAAAGTCTCTTAAGTCATTAATGATTTAAGGGACTTTTCTCTATATAATTGTTAAAAACTAAAGGATAACCTAAAAAACGAAAAAATTGTCGAAAAGTCACAGTGTTTTTTACTCTTCTTTGTCAGTATTTTTGCTAGTTTTTTCATATTTAGACACGCAAAAGTTAGGCCTATTTTCATGGCCATTTTTTCTTTACCTATCTGCTGTGTATATCGCATACTATGATTTTCTTTTGCTACTCCAAATACTCTTTCTATTGTTTCTTTTCGTAAATCGTAGATGCTTTTCGTCCCTCTTGTATGTCTAATGTCTTCGCATATATCCATATATTCTTGCCATACATGCCTTGTAACTACCTTCTGATGATTTTTACTTTGGGTGCATTGAGATATATATGGACAACTACTGCAATTTACAGGATTACTTTTATACTCTCTATATCCGTCTCTGTTTGTAGTTGAGTATTTTAGTATCTTGTTATTTGGGCAAATGTAGCAATCGTAATATTCATCATATACATACTCATATTTTCTAAAGAATCCTTTTTTTGTCATTGGTGCTTTATACGGAAAAAAATTGGCCTTTATACCATCATCAATCAACATTCTAGCTATAGCCGGTGTTTTTGTACCCTGCATCAGCAACAATTATTTCAGGTTTGAGTTTCTTTATTTTTTCATAAATTGCAGGGAATGTTTTAGAATCGTGTTCATTGCCTGGATGTACTGTATAACCAAGTAACCAGCCATGCTTATCACATGCAGCTTCTATCGCATATGCAAAGACCTCTTTATGTTCTCCTTTATGAAACCAACCACTTTCAGGATCTGTTGTGCTGACTTTCTTTTCTTTAAGTTCGCTACAATCTATGCTAGGGGATCAACATCATCGTCATCCTTATTTTTTTGTCTTTTTAAGGACTTTTTTTACCATGTTTTTCTCTATCTGAATTTATTTCCTTTGATAACTGATCATCATAAAATCTCATGACTTTCTTTGCTACAAGAATTTTTCTTAGCCTTCTTTCTATTTGCAGGTCGCTTTGACATGGGTAGAATCTACAAATACAGTTGAAGTATCAACAAGATTCTTATTCATACACTGCATTAACACATTAGAAAAAAAATCTGCTCAAATAGGTCTGTTCCTTCAAATCTTCTTTTGTAGTTCTTCCCAAAAAGTACTGAAATGAGGAACGGGGTCGAAAAAATCCAAACCAAGAAACCATCTATATGCTACATTTACTTCTATTTCCCTTATTGTCTGTCGCATACTTTTTATTCCAAACATATATTGAATGATTGGAATCTTGATTAGTATCACCGGATCTATACTTGGTCTGCCAGTATCTGAAGAATATTTATCTTCCACTAAATCATATATGAATGAAAAATCAATTGTATCATCAATTTTTCTAAGAATATGGTCTTTGGGAACAAGCTGTTCTAAGGAAACCATCTGTATTTGCTCTTTATTGGATGTATTTTTCGTAATCATAGCGCACCTCTTTTCATATATATTATACCACGAAAACATTGAAATCTCAATGCTTTCGTGGTATGGATATCATAAAGATGCATTTGTATTGTACTAAAAACTAGAAAAGTCCACACTTTTACATGTGGACTTTGTCTACAGTCTGGGGCAGCTAATTGGGGATTAGCTGCCTTTTCTAACATAATTTTATAAATTATGTCGGTAGGAATTTGGGGAATCATAATTCCATATATATTTATATTGAAATTATAAGCTATCAATAGCTGCCTTTATGGCAATTCTTTCATTGAATCTAGCTGAGCAGAATTCAATATCTGTTTCATTAACATGGTCACCAAGCATCTTGTACCTAATAAGGTTCTTTTCATCAAGCATATGCTTTTTAAAGATTTCCTCGCCCATGTTCTTAGGCTTCATCTGGCCTATCCTTTCTAGGATTTTCATATCTATCTTTCCGTTACACATAAAGTAACCTAAAAGCTTGCAAGATTTGTCAACTAGGCCTACAGAATTTTTTATGCATGCCTGGCCGTGGTCTGAGTCAGGATAGTAGCCCATAGTACCCATTAGGAAGACCTCCTTGTCACGTACCTCTGGTATAAATTCCTTCATTGCCTTGTGTGGGAAGGACTTGTCAATCCAGAAGCCAAGAGCAACAACATCATAATCTGATAGGTCAGGTTTGTCCTTAACATCAAATATGGCCTTTTCATATTCAGGGCTAATCCTATCGAATACCCCTCTAGCTAGTCTTTCTGTATTTCCTGATAGAGATCCGTATACTACAGCAATTTTTCATAAATACCTCCATAACTTAAGTGGTCCAGCCTGATTTGATTTCAATATCATATGGGTCCTAGACCTTTTTTTAAATTTTTTTAAGATTTAATTTAGGTCTACTACAAGACCTTCTATACTATATATTTTACCACAATGAATTTTTATAATCAATTAACTATATTTATTAATTTATTAACTATATTTAGGTCTTTTTTTCCCAATACCCCCTATTTTTTTAGCCTACATATGATATATAATAGAGGATATCGTAGGAGTTATGAAATTTGTGTGCATTTAATTTATAGACTACGTGAAGAATTAATGAAGGAGGTGTGCCTATGCATAAGATAACGCAATTAGACAGTTTTGATATGGACATAGATTACAGGGCCTTGTGCGAAAATCTTGCCAGGGGTAATATGGAAAATACCATGAAAGAATTTAAAAAATTGGCAGGAGGCTGGATTAAAAGCGAAAATATAGTAGCCTATAGGGCCTTTTTGAATAGTCTTAATTACGCCATCTACTACTACACACTTTTCATGCACAATATTTCTCTTAAGCATTGCTGCTACCACTGTACGATATTAATGCATAAAAAGATAACAAGCAAGAACTTTATACCAACTGCCAGCATGATAATAGGCCAGTACTATGATGAATTGCTGGAAAATAACATTCTGGGTGTCAATCCATCCCTAAAGAGTGTTTTTAAGTATATAGATGATAACATACAGAAGCCTATAAGCCTAGAGGAGGCTTCGGAGTATGCCCATATAAATAAGAGCTACCTATCCCAGCTTTTCAAACAAAAAACTGGCTATACCTTCAGCTCCTATGTAAATTATAGGAAATTAAACCGTGCTAGAAACCTACTTTTACAGACGGAGAAAAATATAGCTGAAATAAGTCAGGAATGTGGCTACAGGAATGTAAGTTATTTTTCCACAGTATTCACAAAAACTGTGGGTATATCACCAGGTAGCTTTAGGAAGACAGGGTCGGCCTTTAAATATAGTATGGACTCAAAGTCTTCTACAAAGAAGGTTGGCGGAGGTCATCCACATGGGGTAAGCAAGGTGGTAGAAGAAGATGAATAATAATATGATAAATGCAGATGTGATTATCTTGGCAGCAGGTTCTGGCAAGAGGATGATGGCTGATAAAAATAAGATTCTTTTGGACTTGGGAGATAGGCCAATTATAGCCCATACAATAGCTAAATTTTATAACCACCCTAGGGTTAGGAAAATAATCTTAGCTATAAGGGAGGAAGATAGGGTCCAAATAGATTCAATAATAGATGCCTATGGTTTTGAGGATATAGTCAGGGTTATAGGTGGTGCAGAGAGGCAGGATTCTATATATAACTGTATGGGGGTACTCTCAGACGATACTCATATTCTCCTGATACATGATGGGGCTAGACCCTTTGTAGATGAGGATACAATTACCAGGTCCATACTAGAGACAATTGAATGTGGAGCGACCTGCGTTGGAGTTCCTAGCAAGGACACTGTCAAGATAGTAGACCAAGAGGGTCTTGTAATTGACACACCTGATAGGAGCCAGGTTTGGTGTGCCCAGACACCACAGACCTTTAGTTTTGACCTTATAAGAGAGGCCCATACGAGGGCTATGCAGGAGTCTTTTTTAGGTACAGACGATGCAAGCCTGGTAGAGAGGTATGGTCATAAGGTAAAGATGATTATGGGCTCATACATGAATAATAAGATTACAACGCCTGAGGATATAAGGCAGGCTAGGTATATACTTGATTAATGATATAGTAAGGCCTTATTTAGGCTGATAAGGAGGAAGCAGATGAGGGTAGGAATTGGATACGATGTACATAAGTTGGTAGAGGATAGGGACCTTATAATAGGTGGTGTCAAAATAGACCATGATAGGGGACTACTAGGTCATTCGGATGCTGATGTACTAACTCATGCCCTAATAGATGCAATATTTGGGGCCCTAGGAGAGGGTGATTTAGGTAGGCACTTTCCAGACACAGACCCCCAGTTCAAGGGAGCAGATAGCTTGAGGCTCTTGGCCTATGCCAAGGACCTGATGGACAGGAAGGGATATAGGTTGGGCAAATGCAGACTGCACTATTATAGCCCAAGCACCAAAGATGGCTCCCCACTTGTCAAGTATGGTAGAAAACTTTGCTAGGGTCCTTGATACAGATAGGACCAATATAAATGTAAAGGCGACTACAGAAGAAGGACTAGGCTTTACAGGAGCAAGAGAGGGCATTTCTTCCCAGGCTATTGTACTCCTAGTTGAAAAAAATAGAAAGAAGGGTCTATAGGATGAAGGTTTTTGGATAGACAAGAAACAAAAATTAAATAGGTCTTATAAGATAGCTGTAGCAGGAATAGGCTACGTAGGCCTATCCATAGCCATACTTCTAGCCCAGGCAAATAAGGTCGTGGCTGTAGATGTGGCAGAGGAAAAAGTGAATATGATTAATAGGAAGAAATCTCCTATACACGATGATTATATAGAAGACTATTTGGCCAATAGGGACCTGGACCTGGTTGCTAGTCTTGATACTGATATGGCATATAGGGATGCAGATTATGTGGTCATAGCTGCACCTACCAATTATGATGCTCAAAAGAACTACTTTGATACGTCAGCAATTGAGGCTGTCATAGAGAAGGTACTGGAGGTAAACAAGGAGGCCATTATAGTAATCAAGTCGACCATACCAGTTGGCTATACCGAGGCAGTCAGGGCCAAGTACAAGACTAAAAATATAATCTTTAGTCCAGAGTTCCTGAGGGAGTCAAAGGCCCTATACGACAACCTGTATCCATCTAGGATAATAGTATCTACGGACAAGGAGGATAAAGTCTTAACCGAGGCCAGTAATATATTTGCCAAGCTCCTAGCCGAGGGGGCAATCAAGGAGGACATAGCCATCCTATCGATGGGCTTTACAGAGGCAGAGGCAGTCAAGCTTTTTGCCAATACCTATCTAGCCTTAAGGGTTAGCTACTTTAACGAGCTAGATACCTATGCTGAGATGAAGGGCTTGAGTACAGAGGATATAATCCAGGGCGTCTGCCTAGATCCAAGGATAGGCAGCCACTACAACAATCCATCCTTTGGGTATGGGGGCTATTGCCTACCAAAGGATACTAAACAACTCCTAGCCAACTATGATAGTGTCCCACAGAATATGATGTCTGCCATAGTTGAAAGTAATAGGACTAGGAAGGACTTTATAGCTGACAGGGTGCTAAACCTAGCTGGCTATTATGACTACTATAGCCATGGAGAGTATTCTGTAGAAAATGAAAAGGAATGTGTAATAGGTGTCTACAGACTCACTATGAAGTCAAATTCAGACAACTTCAGGTATTCATCTATACAAGGAGTTATGAAGAGGCTAAAGGCCAAGGGAGCCACAGTAGTAATATATGAGCCTACCTTAGAGGATGGAACAACATTCTTTGGTAGTAGGATAGTAAATGATATTGAAAAATTTAAGACTATAAGTCACAGTATAATAGCCAATAGGTATGACTCTTGTCTTGATGATGTAGCAGATAAGGTATACACTAGGGATTTGTTCAAGAGGGACTAATTTTAGATGGTTTTTAAAAAGCAAAAATTATTCTACAAACTAGTTGACACAAGCCCTTTGAGGTGATAAAATTATAAGGTATGTAATCTACAGATTGCATACCTTTTTAGTGAAGACTAAAAGCATCAAAACAATTAATCAATATGCTATGCATATTGGTCCGGTTGGCGGTCAATTAACAAGATCGAAAATTTAAACAAAAGGAGGTGCAGTTGATGCCAACAATCAACCAATTAGTACGTAAGAGTAGAAAAGCTGTAGAAAAGAAATCTACTGCTCCAGCACTTCAGAAGGGCTACAATTCTTTATACAAGAAGGCCACTGATGTTAGTGCCCCACAGAAGAGAGGTGTTTGTACTTCTGTAAAGACAGTAACACCTAAGAAGCCAAACTCAGCCCTTAGAAAGGTTGCCAGAGTTAGACTTACAAACGGAATAGAAGTATCTGCATACATACCAGGTGAAGGTCATAACCTACAGGAACATAGTGTTGTTATGATCAGAGGTGGTAGAGTAAAGGACTTACCAGGTGTTAGGTACCATATTCTAAGAGGTACACTTGATACTGCAGGTGTTGACGCAAGAAGACAGTCAAGATCTAAGTACGGTGCTAAGAGACCAAAAGAAGCTAAGAAGTAATTAAGAGAGAAACTTACTTAGTTTTAGTAGACCATAGAGGTTTGCAAAGGGGATAGACCCCAGGGCGGGTTCAAGCCAGAATTGAACAGACAAGTAGCTGGAAAACAGCAATTGATTATAGTTCGATGCTTTAAATAATATATTTATGGCATCACGGCAAAAAGAATGTCGAGTACCTATGATTTAACTTTAATAATTAAGGAGGGAAGCGTAATGCCAAGAAAAGGTAATGTTCCAAAGAGAGAAGTTTTACCAGATCCAATGTACGGAAGTAAGGTAGTAACAAAATTAATAAATAATTTAATGTATGACGGAAAAAGAGGAAAGTCACAGAGAATAGTATATGATGCGTTCGCATTAGTAGCTGAAAGAACTGGAGAAGATGCTCTAGAAGTATTCAACAAGGCTATGGAAAACATCATGCCAGTACTAGAAGTTAAGGCTAGAAGAGTCGGTGGTGCCAACTATCAGGTACCTATCGAAGTTAGAGCTGATAGAAGACAGACTCTAGGACTTAGATGGTTAGTAAGATATACAAGAGCTAGAGGCGAAAAGGGAATGGTTGAAAAGCTTGCAAAGGAAATAATGGATGCAGCTAACAACACAGGAGCTTCAGTTAAGAAGAAAGAAGATACTCATAAGATGGCAGAAGCCAATAAGGCATTTGCTCACTACAGATGGTAGTCATCAACTGAGTTTGAAATAATTAAGGAGGAAAGAAATGGCTAGACAATTTCCATTGGAAAAGACTAGAAATATAGGAATAATGGCCCACATAGATGCAGGTAAGACTACAACTACTGAAAGAATCTTGTTCTATGCTGGTCGTACTCATAAGATAGGTGAAACTCACGACGGTGCATCTCAGATGGACTGGATGGAACAGGAAAAGGAAAGAGGTATCACAATTACTTCTGCCGCTACAACTTGTCAGTGGGATGGCTACAGAATAAACATTATAGATACTCCTGGACACGTAGACTTCACAGTAGAAGTTGAAAGATCTCTAAGAGTACTAGACGGTTCTGTTGCAGTTTTCTGTGCTAGATCAGGAGTTGAGCCTCAGTCAGAAAATGTATGGAGACAGGCTGAAACTTACGGTGTTCCTAGAATCGCATTCGTAAACAAGATGGACAGACAGGGTGCTGACTTCCTAAATGTTGTAGAAATGATGAAGGACAGACTTAAGGCTAATGCTGTAGCTATACAGTTACCAATAGGTAGCGAAGAAAACTTCACAGGTATCATAGACCTATTAACTATGAAGGCTAATATCTATAAGAACGATGAAGGTACTGAAATCGAAGTCGTAGATATACCAGCTGATATGGTAGACAAGGCCAATGAATATAGGGAAGTCATGATAGAAGCAGTTGCAGAAACTGACGAAGATCTAATGATGAAGTACCTAGAAGGTGAAGAAATAACAATAGATGAACTAAAGGTAGCTATCAGAAAGGCAACTATAGCTTGTGAAATGAACCCAGTACTTTGTGGTACTGCTTACAAGAACAAGGGTGTTCAGTTACTATTGGACGCAGTTATAGATTACCTACCAGCTCCAACTGATATAGAATCTATAAAGGGTATCCTACCAGATGGTGAAGAAAGTGAAAGACATGCATCAGATGATGAACCATTCTCAGCTCTTGCATTCAAATCATGACTGACCCATTCGTAGGTAAGCTAGCCTTCTTCAGAGTTTACTCTGGTAGGTTAGAATCTGGTTCTTATGTACTAAATGCTACAAAGAACAAGAGAGAAAGAATTGGTCGTATCCTTCAGATGCATGCCAATACAAGAGAAGAAATAACAGAAGTTTATGCAGGTGATATAGCTGCTGCAGTTGGTCTTAAGGATACAACTACAGGAGACTCACTATGTGATCCTAATGAACCTATTATACTTGAATCAATGGAATTCCCAGAACCAGTTATCTTCGTTGCCATAGAACCAGCTTCTAAGGCAGCTCAGGAAAAGATGGGTGTAGCTCTTCAGAAGCTTGCTGAAGAAGACCCTACATTCACGGTTAGAACTGATGCAGAAACTGGCCAGACTATCATCGGTGGTATGGGTGAGCTTCACCTAGAAATCATCGTTGACAGACTACTAAGAGAATTCAAGGTTGAAGCAACAGTTGGTGCTCCTCAGGTTGCATACAGAGAAACTATTACAGTTCCAGTTGATGTTGAGTACAAGTACTCTAAGCAGTCAGGTGGTAGAGGTCAGTACGGTCACGTTAAGATCAGAGTTAATCCACTTGAGCCAGGCGAAGGATACAAGTTCGAAAACAAGACTGTTGGTGGATCTGTACCTAAGGAATATATTGGTCCAGTTGACCAGGGTATCCAGGGTGCTATGCAGTCAGGTATCGTAGCTGGTTATCCAGTTGTTGACGTTGCTGTTGAACTATACGATGGTTCTTACCATGAAGTCGATTCATCAGAAATGGCCTTCAAGATGGCAGCTTCTATGGCCTTCAAGGATGCAATGAAGAAGGGTAATGCAGTTCTTCTTGAACCAATCTTCGCAGTTGAAGTTGTTACTCCAGACGATTACATGGGTGACGTTATGGGTGACCTTAACTCTAGAAGAGGTATGATTCAGGGTATGGAAGAAAGAAACGGTGCTCAGGTTGTTAGAGCTCACGTTCCACTATCTGAAATGTTCGGATATTCTACAGACCTAAGATCTACTACTCAGGGTAGAGCGACTTATACAATGATATTTGACCACTATGCACAGGTACCAGGTTCTGTTGCTAAGAAGATAACAGAAGGTAAGTAGTCACAAAAGGCTAACTTAAGCCAATTGGTTAGATATTTAAGCTAAAAAAGTAAAAAAAAGCGAAAAAATCGCTTATAGACTTAAAAAATTATCAGATTTTTAATGAATTGTTGAAAAATAAGTATAAAAGTGATATACTTATAAAGAATAAAAAGGGGGGTGGATTCCGCCCTCCAATTAATAAATAATTTATTTCTTAAGGGAGGAAACTTAAAATGGCAAAAGCTAAATTTGAAAGAAGTAAGCCACATGTTAATATTGGTACAATCGGTCACGTTGACCACGGTAAGACTACATTAACAGCAGCTATAACAAAGACATTACACAACAAGTATCAGTTAGGTGAAGCGGTAGACTTCGCCAACATAGACAAGGCGCCAGAAGAAAGAGAAAGAGGTATCACTATCTCTACTGCTCACGTTGAATATGAAACTCCAGCTAGACACTATGCTCACGTTGACTGCCCAGGACATGCTGACTATGTTAAGAACATGATCACAGGTGCTGCTCAGATGGACGGTGCTATCCTAGTTGTTGCTGCAACAGATGGTCCAATGCCTCAGACAAGAGAACATATCCTACTTTCTAGACAGGTTGGTGTTCCTTACATCGTTGTATTCCTAAACAAGTGTGATATGGTAGATGACGACGAACTTCTAGAACTAGTTGAAATGGAAGTTAGAGAACTACTTAACGAATATGATTTCCCAGGAGATGATACTCCAATAGTTAGAGGTTCTGCTCTAATGGCTCTTGAAGACCCAGATTCTGAATGGGGAGAAAAGATAATAGAATTCTACAACATTATAGACGAATATATCCCATCTCCAGAAAGAGATGTTGACAAGCCGTTCCTAATGCCAGTAGAAGACGTATTCTCAATCACTGGTAGAGGTACAGTTGCAACTGGTAGAGTTGAAAGAGGTGTTCTTAAGGTTTCTGATGAAGTTGAACTAGTTGGTTTGGCTGATGAACCAAGAAAGGTTGTAGTAACAGGAGTAGAAATGTTCAGAAAGTTACTAGATCAGGCAGAAGCTGGTGATAACATCGGTGCTCTACTAAGAGGTGTTCAGAGGGACGAAATCGAAAGAGGACAGGTCCTTGCTCAGCCAGGAACAGTTAAAGCTCATACTAAGTTCACTGCAGAAATCTACGTTCTTAAGAAAGAAGAAGGTGGTAGACATACTCCTTTCTTCGATGGATATAGACCACAGTTCTACTTCAGAACAACTGACGTAACTGGTGAGTGTAAGCTACCAGAAGGTATAGAAATGGTTATGCCTGGTGACAACGTAACAATCGAAGTTGACCTAATCAACTCTATATGTGTTGAAGAAGGTCTTAGATTCGCCATCAGAGAAGGTGGTAGAACAGTAGCTTCTGGAGTTGTTGCTTCTATAATTGAATAATTATATTATTTGATATATATAAAGAGAGTGCTTGCACTCTCTTTTTTTGTAGAAATAGGTGACCTAAGCTTAGGTGGCTAGATTGTCCTTAGTGAATGCAAGCAGCTACAAGACTATCTATTAATAAAGCCCTATTAAATAGGCCAGAAATTATATAATATTTTTCCTATAGCTAGTATTGATTAGCTATTATTGGGTATAATAGTAGTTAATGGGGTTTGCTCAGGCAAACAAAAAAATGAAACTAATACTATAAGTATGATTAAGTAAAAGGAATATTAGGAGGTAAGTATGAAGTTAATTTCTTGGAATATAGATTCTTTAAATGCAGCCCTAACGAGTGACTCTGCAAGAGCCTACTGTCAAGGGACGTCTTAAAAAAGTTAGCCAGTATGGATGCGGACATTATAGCCCTACAGGAGACTAAGCTATCAGCTAAGGGACCAACTAAGAAGCATATAGAGTGCCTAGAGGAAATATTCCCTGGCTATAACCATGTTTGGAGGTCATCTGTAGAGCCTGCTAGAAAGGGATATGCTGGGACCATGTTCCTATATAGGAAGGGAATGGATATAAAGGCTACATATCCTGAAATAGGGGCTCCATGTACGATGGACTCCGAGGGTAGGATTATTACTCTTGAGCTAGATTCATGCTATGTAACACAGGTCTATACACCAAATGCTGGTGATGGCCTAAAGAGACTAGAGGATAGGCAGGAATGGGATAAAAAGTATGCAGACTATCTTGAGGGTCTAGCCAAGAACAAGCCTGTACTTGCATGTGGGGACTACAATGTTGCCCACAAGGAAATAGACCTGGCCAACCCAGCTTCTAACCATAGGTCACCAGGCTTTACTGATGAGGAAAGAGAGGGATTTACAAACCTGCTTGCTAGGGGGTTTGTAGACACCTTTAGGCATGTCCATGGAGATATAGAAGAGGTATATTCATGGTGGGCACAGAGGGTAAAGACTAGCAAGGTGAACAATACGGGCTGGAGAATCGACTATTGGATAGTCAGCCAGGATGTGGCTGACAAGGTAAGGGTATCAGAAATGGTAGACTCTGGAGAGAGGCAGGACCATGCACCAATTCTTCTAGAAGTAGAATTCTAAATAGGAGATTAATTTATAGTATTGAAGATGGGAGGTTGGACTTATTCCACCTTCTTTTTTCAAGGACTTTATTTTTTATTAGTATTAATTGCTAATAAATGGGAAATAAGGCTTTACAAAAGCCTGTATATGCTATATAATAACTATTAACTTAATAAATAGGATAGAGGCGCGACTGACAAGAGTAGGAGTAGATAATGAAAGCAAGCAGTTTACTTTGAAAGGGGATGTTGCCGAAATAATAGCTGTAGTGCTTTGCAGGTATTGTTGGAACAAGGATTAAGAGTTTTTGTTCTGTCATTATAGGAGTATAATGGAGGGCTAGCCAAGAGATTGTCATATTATGGAAATATTATAGGCAAATGTGGGCTACCTACATTTGTCTTTTTTAATGGAGAGCTAGCCATAATATGTCGATTATATAGTATATAGCTTATAAGGGGTTTTCTTGGAGAAGGCCTAGGTATAGGAAAAATATATACAGGATTTAAAACTTTCAGGCAAATGTGGACTAACTACATTTGCCTTTTTTATTAAAAAATATTAGAAGGGCATATATTCCTATTAGTTAATTAAAATAATTATTATGAGTATTGTGCATTAATGGAGGATGAGTTTATGAAGCAAGTTTCTGTACTAAAATTTGGGGGAAGTTCAGTAGGAACGATTGACAAGATAAAGGATATTTCAACCTACCTAAAGAAGAGGGTAGACCAGAATGAAAAGTTAATAGTAGTAGTATCTGCCATGGGGAAGACGACAGATGAGCTATTAAAGCAGGTTGAGAAAATAACTGATAATCCTGATGTCAGAGAGCTAGATACCCTACTAGCAATAGGCGAGCAAAACACAATCTCCCTGATGGCCATTACCCTAAATGAGCTGGGAGTAAGGGCAAGGTCCTTGACGGGAATACAGGCAGGAATCAAGACCTTTGGCCAGCATACAAAGAGCAGGATAGCAGATATTGATGCGGATTTTTTAAATGGTCAGCTAGAGGAATTTGATATATTGGTGGTCGCAGGCTTCCAGGGATATAATGAAAACCTAGAAATCACAACCCTAGGCAGGGGAGGATCCGATACATCAGCAGTGGCCTTGGCAGCGGCAATAGGGGCATCTTGTGAGATATATACAGATGTAACAGGTGTCTTTGGTACAGACCCTAGAATATATAAGGCAGCAAGACAGCTAAGTCAGGTAAGCTACGAGGAAATGCTAGAGCTATCAGCCCTAGGTGCAGGAGTTCTAGAAACACGCTGTGTTGAAATAGCGAAAAATTACAATGTACCATTATATTTAGCAAAAACATTATCAGATACGAAAGGAACTTGGATTATGGCAAATACAGACTTACTAGAAAAGAAGGTTGTTACAGGAGTAGCACTAGATAGGGATATACTACACGTTACCTTGACTTGTAGTGATATAGGAACGAACTTTGTAGAGGAGCTATTCAACCAGCTGGATAGGTTCAGTGTAAATATTGATATGATCAGTCAGATAGTATCAGGCGAGGATATGAATGTTTCCTTCACTTGTAAGGATACTGATAGGAACTTCTTGAACCAGATCCTAGATAGCTTAAAGGAAGAATTTAAAGGCATAAGGTATTCGATCCGTACAGATTGTGCCAAGGTAAGTATAGTAGGTTCAGGCATGAGGGATGTAAGTGGTGTTGCAGCAAGGGCCTTCAGGCTATTGTGCTCAAATGGAATCAACTTCTACCAGGTAACAACATCAGAAATATCAATATCTTACGCTATAGACAAGGATATATCTGAAAAGGCAGTAATATTACTTTGTAAGGAGTTTAATATATAGCCTAACATACAAAAATTTGGACGAAATATTGAAGCCAAGCTAGAAAATCTAGATAGGTGAAGAGGATTTTTATAGAAATAGAATTGATAAATAGATAAAAAATAGATAGATTAAATAAATCAGATTGGGAATAAAAATAATACTTTTGAAAGGGAGATGTAAGTATGGCAAATTTTGCAATAGTTGGAGCAACAGGTGTAGTAGGAACTAAGATGATAGAACGCTTAGGGGAAAGTGAGCTAGAGGTAGATAATATATACTTAATGGCATCAGCAAGGTCAGCAGGAAAGGTCTTACAGTTCAGAGGCCAGGATGTAGTAGTAGAGGAACTAAATGAACATTCATTTGATAAGGATATAGACTATGCGATTTCTCAGCAGGAGGGTCGACTTCATTGAAGTTTGCACCTATAGCTGAAGAGCATGGTGTCATAGTAATAGACAACTCAAGCGCATGGAGAATGCAGGAGGACATAGACCTGATAGTTCCTGAGTGCAACTATCCAAAGCTAGAGAGAAGAATAATAGCAAATCCAAACTGCTCGACTATCCAGTCAGTAGTACCACTAAAGCCATTGATAGATGAATATGGAGTAAAGAGGATAGCCTATACTACCTACCAGGCTGTATCAGGGTCAGGTAAGGGGGGAATAGATGACCTAGTGAATGGCCAGGCAGGTCAGCCACCTAAAAAGTACCCTCACCCAATCTACAACAATGTACTTCCTCATATAGATGTATTTCTAGATAACGGATATACAAAAGAAGAGATGAAAATGATTGAGGAAACAAAGAAGATATTGAACCTAGGTGATGATGTTTCCATTACGGCAACTTGTGCCAGGGTACCAGTTTTGAACTCACATTCAGTAGAAATCAATATCACCTTTGAAAGACTGCAGAGGTTGAGGATGTAAGAAATATATTAGGCAAGGCACCTGGAGTAATAGTTGTAGATGACCCAGACAAGAATCTATATCCTATGCCTATAGAGGCTACAGGTCGTGATGAGGTCTTGGTAGGAAGAATAAGAAGAGATATATCACAGCCTAATAGCTTTCATATCTGGTGTGTGGCAGACAATATTAGGAAGGGTGCTGCCAGCAATGCAGTTCAAATAGCAGAGATGCTAGAAGAGAACAGATAAAGAAGAGAATAGATAAGGAAGAGAATACATAAATTAGAATAAATTATAAATAATAGCCAATTAAAGGGGGAAATAAAAATGACAGCAATTTTTAATGGAGTAGCAACAGCAATAGCAACGACGATGAATAATGACGGAAGTATAGATTACCCAGCCTATGAAAGACTTGTAGAATTCCAGATAAGCTCAGGCATAAATGGAATCATAGTAGCAGGCACTACAGGTGAGGGAGCAACCCTTACTATAGAAGAAAAGCTAGACCTCCTAAGAAGGACAATAAGAATCAGGGGTGACAGGGACTGTGCTATAATACTAGGAACAGGATCTAATAATACTCTTACAGCCATAGACCATACAAGGCTTGCAAAGGAAAATGGGGCAGATGCAGCCCTAGTAGTAACTCCTTACTATAACAAGACTAGCCAGAGGGGTCTGGTTGCCCACTATTTTGCTATTGCAGATAGTGTTGATATACCAATTATCCTATACAATGTTCCAGGAAGGACAGGCATGACTATTAATCCTGAAACAGTAGCAGAACTAGCTGGACACAGGAATATAGTAGCCCTAAAGGATGCAACTGGAGACATAGGTTACCTTGATAGGGTAAGGGGCTACCTTGAGCCTAATATAGACTTTAACCTGTACAGTGGGGATGATGGAAGCTTTTTTGACTTCCTAGTACACGGTGGAGATGGGGTAATAAGTGTTGTATCCAATTGTCTACCAGTAGAATTTTTAAGAGTATACAGCCTATATCAGGAGGGAAGAATCAATGAAGCTAGGGACCTACAGCTTGCCCTAAACCCATTTATAGATGCCCTATTCTCAGATGTCAGCCCAACACCAGTGAAGGCTGTATTAAAGGAAATGGGCTATGGGGAAGAAAACTTCAGACTTCCTTTGATTCCTACAACAGATGCTGTAAGAGAAAATACAATAGCACTATATAGAGAGTGCCTAAGTTTGGAGGCATAATATGAAATTAATACTAGGTGGTTATGGTGTAATGGGTAGAGTGGTTGAAATCTAGCTCTTGAAAGAGGTCACGAAATACTTGGCATATTTTCAATACAAGACATTGAAAACCCGCCATATCCAGTATATAAGGATATAAATGATTTACCAGAGGCAGATGCCATTATAGACTTCTCCCACCCTAAGAATACGAGTGAGTTATTGAGGGGGGCTAGTCACCATAAAACCCCAATAGTTGTAGCTACAACTGGGGCCAGGGACCAGCTACAGGACCTTATGGACCAGGCTGCAGAATATTGTCCTATCTTCTTTAGTGCAAATATGAGCTACGGGGTCCATGTATTTACAAAGGCCTTGAAGTTTTTGACGCCCCTATTATCAGACGGCTTCGATATAGAAATATTAGAGCGTCACCACAATAAGAAGATAGATGCTCCAAGTGGTACAGCTATAAAGCTACTTGAGGCAATACAGTCAGCTGACACTAGTTATTTTCCTGTATATGACAGGAGTCAGACTGAACATAAGAGGGATAAAAAGGAAATTGGTATGGCCAGTCTAAGGGGTGGAACCATAGTAGGTGAGCATGAGGTCTTATTTGCCGGTGAAGATGAGGTAATAGAGCTTACCCATAGGGCCCAGTCAAAGAGAATATTTGCAGATGGAGCCCTAAAGGCAGCCCAAGGTCTGCAGGACAAGCAAAAAGGTTTCTATACCTTTGACAACCTATAAGGCAAAATACATAATATAAGAGATACGAAAGAGAGGATTTCATGGCAAAAAACTTTTTAACATCAGAAGAGATAATTAATTATATAGCTACATCTAAGAAGACAACACCAGTCAAGGTATATGTAAAGGGAGACTTAACAAACATAGACCTTCCAGACAATGTTAAGGACTTTGGAGGAGATAGATCAAGGGTCTTATTCACAGACCTAAATACCTGGAAGGAGGTCCTTGCCAATAATGGTGATAAGATAGCAGACTATGTGGTTGAAAACGACAGAAGAAATAGTGCTATACCTTTGCTTGACCTATCAGATATAAATGCCAGAATAGAGCCAGGTGCCTTATTCGTGAGCATGCAGTTATAAAGGACAATGCAGTAGTCATGATGGGGGCTATAATAAATATAGGTGCAGTAGTCGGCGAAGGAACTATGATAGATATGGGCGCAGTTCTTGGTGGAAGAGCAACAACTGGTAAGAACGTCCATGTAGGAGCAGGAGCAGTATTAGCAGGCGTTATAGAACCGGCAAATGCCAATCCTGTTGTAGTAGAAGACAATGTCCTTATTGGGGCTAATGCAGTGGTCCTTGAAGGGGTCAGAATAGGAAAGGGAGCAGTAGTTGCAGCAGGAGCAATTGTTACTGAGGATGTTCCTGCTGGGGCAGTAGTTGCAGGCGTACCTGCCAAGATTATAAAGCAGACAAGTGATGTTGAAGGGGAAAAGATCAGCATAGTTGATGCTTTAAGAAGCTTAGAATAGGTAAAGTCAAATTAGTATTAACGAAGATTCAAATTTAACTATAAAATATGCTTTACAAAGCTGGTATAATTTTGAATATAGTTAATACTAATTTTCGTATAGATAGTAGGTGAATAAATGAAGGTAACAAGGCTAGAAGACATAAGAAGGTGGAGGAGGTACCTCCACAAAAATCCTGAGCTGTCCCAAAAAGAGTACAAGACAGCTGCCTATATAAGGGCTGAGCTTGACAAGATGGGTTTGACCTATGAGACCTGCCTAGATACAGGTACTATTGTCTACATAGATGGAGGTAGCCAGGATACAATTATCCTGAGGGCAGATATAGATGCCCTTCCTATAAGGGAAATGAATGAAATAGACTTCAAATCAGAAAATGATGGAGTCATGCACGCCTGTGGCCATGATGCCCATGCAAGTATGCTCTTAGGGGCAATCAAGGAAATCCTAGACCTAAAGGAGTCGGGTGGCTTGAGGGTGAATGTACTAGGTGTGTTTCAGCCATCAGAGGAGTCATTTGGTGGGGCTAACCTAATGATAAGGGAATATGATTTTAAAAAATACAATATAAGGGCCTCTTATGCCCTTCATGTAAACCCTGATTTTGAAGAGGGTAAGCTTGTGACAAGGCTAGGTCCAATAATGGCCAGTTGCAATGAGTTTACCATAGATGTAAAGGGAAGAACTGCCCATGTAGGCCTGAGAGAAAACGGCCTAAATGCCCTAAATGCCTGTGTGAACATATACCAGCAGATAGAGGCAATTACAGTCTATGACCTAGACTGTAAGCACACAAATATAATTCACGTGGGCAAGATGTCAGTTGGAGAGGTCATGAATGCAGTTCCCGAAAACGGACATATGGAGGGGACTATTAGGACCTATGATAGTGGGGACTTCGATATTATAAAGAAGAGGATGGAAGAAATCTGTTCCGGCCTAGGTCTTGCCAGTGGGTGTAGGGTTGACCTAAACTTTAAGGAGGGCTATCCTGCCCTCTTAAACGATGCATGCCTACTAGACCTAGTAGAAGAGGCAGCACTAAAAACCGGGGCAAGCTTCGAATTTAAGAAAGAGCCTTACCTTCTAGGTGAGGACTTCTCCTTCTTCTCTGAGCTTGGTCCAGTAAACTATAGCTTCGTAGGAATCAGAAATGAGGACCTTGGCTATACGACAGGACTTCATACGCCGACACTACAGATGAGGGAAGAAGCCTTGGTTTATGGGGTTGACTTTCTTGTTGAACTAGTCAAGGCTTATTGTAATTAGATGGGTAGTGATAGAAATGGAAAATGCAAAATTAAGAATAGACCTAAGAGCCATCCACAATAATGCTAGTAGGGTCCTAGAAGAAACAGGTGGGGGCCTGATAGCAGTAGTCAAAAATAATGCCTATAACTTTGGCCTAGAAAGGGCAGTAGAGACCTTTTATAGGGCAGGAGTAAGGGCCTTTGCAAGCACATCTTTAAAGGAATGTATAAGGATGAGAGACCTATATGAGGATATTACAATTATATCCCTAAACCCAGCTAAAGAATTTGACCTATTGAGAAGGTATAGGATTTCTACGGCCATAGCCAACCTCGACTTTGTAAAGAATAACCTTGAGAATATGAAGGGTATATCCTGGCACCTTGAATGGGCAGGAAGCATGAGAAGGTCAGGGCTAGGTCCAAGGAAGAAATGTTAGAAATCTTGACTTTGGCAAGGGATAAGGATATTGATATCGAGGGGATATGGACGCATTTTTCCTGGGCAGATGAGTTTGATAAAGACAAGACCTATGAAAGAGAGAGAGAAATTTGGCTTGATGCCCTAGCAGCAGCCAGAAGAGTTCATAAGTTTAAATTTATCCATGCTCAAAATAGCGCTTCCTTTGCCAGGGATGGCTTGCTAGAAGGCCATAGTCATGTCAGGCTGGGAATATACCTATATGGCTGTCTGCCATATAAGGACTGTCCTAAAAAGCTAGACCATGCAATCAACCTTTCTGCCAGGGTCTTGTCTATAATCCACCTTGATCCAGGTCAGAGTATAGGATATTGTTCATCCTTTGTGGCCAAGGAACCTACAGACCTTGCAGTTATAAATATGGGCTATGGAGATGGCCTATTAAGGTCAAGGATAAAGGGGCATGACTTGGAGATAAACAAGAGGAGGTATCCTTTGGTTTCCCTGATGATGAGCCATTCAGTAGCTATTATAGATGAGGCTGTAACCCTTGGTGACGAAGTTTATTTTTATGGCCATGATATACCGGTCCATGAATATACCTTTAAGGGGGTAGCTAGCAATTCAGAACAAATATCTATGTTAAACCATATGAGTCTTGATGTGGACTATATAGAAATAGATGGATAAAGTATCTTATAGAAATAAATAAAAGGAAAGAATAAGAAACATAAATATATAGATAGAAGTATGGTATAAAAAGAGTATTTAGAAGGGAGATAAGTATGCAATTACATGGAAGCGGAAGAATAAATTCACAAGGTCATCTTGAAATAGGCGGGGTAGACACTTGTAGCCTGGTAGATAAGTATGGAAGCCCCCTATTTGTATATGACGAGGGCCTGATAAGAGACCAGTGTAGGAGGTTTCACAAGGTTCTCTCAAAGTCTGGACTTGACTACCACATTTCATATGCAAGTAAGGCCTTTATATGTAAGGAATTGGTAAGGATAATGAAGGAAGAAGACATGGGCCTAGATGTTGTATCTGTTGGAGAGTTATACAATGCCCTTTCAGTAGATTTTGACTCCCAGAAGATCCACCTTCATGGAAATAATAAGACAGAGTATGAAATAGGCTATGCTTTAGAAAGTAATATAGGTTGTTTTGTTGTAGACAGTCTTGCTGAGGTTGAAAGGATAGATAGGATAGGAGGACAAATGGGCAAGAGGGCAAAGGCTCTACTAAGGGTTACTCCAGGTGTAGAGGCCCATACCCATGAATTTATAACAACAGGAAATACAGACTCTAAATTTGGTCTAAATATAGATAATGGCCAGGCCAGGGAGGGTGTAGAAGCCATACTGAGGGCTGAAAATATAGACCTAATAGGACTACACTTCCATATAGGGTCACAGATATTTGGTACAGAAGGCAGTCAGGCAGCAATCAAGAAAGTTTTTGTTTGGTTAAAGGATCTTAAAGAGGATCTTGACTTTGAAGCAAAAATCCTAAATATAGGTGGAGGATTTGGTATCAGATATACAGATGAGGATGTCTCATATCCAATAGAGGATGCTCTAGAAGAGATAATAACCTGCCTAAAAGAGTCTGCCAGGAGCCAAGGTTTGGCCATACCGCAATTATGGTTGGAGCCTGGTAGGTCTATAGTTGGTGAAGCAGGCTATACCCTATATAGGGTAGGAACTATAAAGGAAATTCCAGGTATTAGGACCTATGTTTCCATAGACGGTGGTATGAGCGACCATATAAGGACTGCCCTTTATGGGGCCAAGTATGAGGTTGCCCTGGCAAATAGGATGAATGAGGAGGACGCCTCTCTTGTAACAATAGCCGGTAAGTGCTGTGAGTCAGGAGACCTGATAGCTAAGGATGTCAGGATACCTGAGGCTAAAATAGGTGATATTCTGGTAGTAGCCTGCACAGGGGCCTACCATTACTCTATGGCATCTAACTACAACCTTATGCAGAGACCAGCAGTAGTATTTGTTAGGGGTGGCAAGGACAAGATCGTTATAAAGAGAGAGAGCCTGGAAGATTTAATTAAAAACCAGGTTTAGTCGATTATAGATGTGTAAAGAGACTTTTTTTGTCAGTAGGCCCCAATAAAGAAAGGTTGGTTTTATCGGCAAGAATACGAAACAATAAATAATAAGAGGTATATGCAAATCTATAGTAAGTTAGGCTTGAAAAAGGTCTTTAATAGGTATATAATCCTGTATTTGACACTTTTTTTGATGATAAAAGCCGGAAAGGCTAGTAATACTAATACTTCCGGCTTTTTATATTATGTTTAAATTTTGCGTAATGTTCTCATTTTGTTGTAGCTTTTAAAATTTTTTTCATATTTTTTTCTGTTATAATTTCATAGTCTAGCCTATATTCAAAAAAACTTCGAAGATATCATCGCTTATCTGAGTTCTATTAAACGCTGGTATATAGTCATTCTGCTTAGTTTTAAGAATATTCATTTCTCGTAGAGTTTTTTTGTTATTTCACTTACTGTATATTTATTTCCTAACTTTACTTCAAGGATTCTATATACTGTAAGAGCTAAAAAAAGCAAATAAGAAAATGAGCTTTTATTCTCTCATCATTGCTAAGATATATCGGTCTAGCCTTGAATTCACTCTTCATTATTCTGAAACATTCTTCTATTTGCCATCTGTTTTTTTGTTTATTTGAGCTATTTCATGAGCTTTTAGCCTCAAGGTTTGTAACAACAGCATAGAAGCCATCATACAGGGATTCTTCCATTATTTTTGTTTTCATCAAGGCTTACTATTGACCTATCTGCGATTTCTCCATCTGATGTAACTTTTGTTTCGTGAATGAACCTTCTTATATCATTATCACGAATTTTTCTTAGCGACTAGAGAACCTTTTTTTATTAGTTCATTAGCTCTGTATATCTGATTTGATCTAATGTTTCTATGGTAGTCTCTGTATTTTTATACTGTATGTTACTATAAGCTTTTTCTTCAAGTCCATTTTCATTTATCCATCTTTCCTTATAAAAATATAGTGTCTCTATTTTCCTCTTCGTCAATTTCATTGATATTATATGATATAGTAGAGCCGTATTTTTTCCAACCATTAGGATCAAGAGACCATTCTTTAAGATGTTTCTTAATTTTTTTAAGACTCTGCGTAGTTATGTAAGCCCTATCCTTGATAGAGTTGTACTTTTTTTATTTGCATTACTCGAAAGACCAGCATCAGTGCACACTATGAATTTAGATAGATTAAAAATCTTCGATTATTTTTCTTTTCAAGAGGCCTAAGAGTGGTTTGTTCATTAGTGTTTCCACTGGTTATATCAAAGGTTAGTGGAATTCCATTGCCATCCATAAATAACCCCATCTGCACTAATGGATTAGGTCTGTTTTCTTTGGATCTCCCGTATTGTCTTAGTTGACCTTCATCATCAGCTTCTTCGATTTCAAAGAAATAGTTTGTACAGTCATAGTAAAGAACACTAGCGTTTCTTTTGAGTAACTTTGGTGCTATTTTTTTATACAATTGCGACTGTATATAGTCACTTTCTTTATTCAGAACATCAAGAGCTCTATAGACCTGATGTAGGTCAAATTCAGGATCTTCAATAAACTTTTTAGATTCTTCGAATGCATTGAGTTTAGAACCGGGAAAAAGAATTCTAGTGTATATCAATCTTGAAAGAATGCTATTAAGATTATACTCGAATTTACCGTTTGAACTTATTTTTTTACAAATCTTATTAAGTCCAAGACTATGGTAAATTGATTGAAGTGGTAGATATCCTCCGTTAAATATTCTTTGACGATTGCTTATGGTTTGCTGAGGAAAAAAAGCTTCATATTTACCGGCATAATTTCAGTCTTTTTTTCCTTTTCTATTCTATTCAAATTGGCTATATAATCAAGTGCCCAAGCTTTAGCGTCAGCTACTCCGTATTTTTCCATTATCTCTGTTTCTGTTCCAAGTTTTTCAACAATAACAGTAGTTCTAGAATTTCCTTTTTTTATATCCTTCTGAACATAGAAGGAAGAAGCGTTAGCAGATTTAGATACAAGTAGTCTCATAATTCACCTCACAAAAAATATATATACTTATATTATATCATACATTGCGTGCATTGCGAAGACATAAATTTTAAAATTTGACAAAAAAATTAAGGCTTTTCAAGCCTTTGAATAGTAAATCTTCGATTACAAGTGTCAAACTCCCGGGTATATGCAAATCTATAGTAAGTTAGGCTTGAAAAAGGTCTTTAATAGGTATATAATGGATACATATAGATTTGATGGCTATGATGGAGCCTAGTAAGTTAAGTCCTGTCTTCAGAGAATGGGTGGTCGGTGTGAACCCATGGCAAGTTTTTCTGAATCTACTCCGGAGCTTCTAGTTTGAAATAGTACTAGACGTAGGACCTGCGATAAGGGTTAGAGTGGGCTATATTTGTAGCCAACTAGGGTGGCAACGCGGAATTATGACTTTCGTCCCTTATTGGGATGGGAGTCTTTTTTTATTATTAAAATACAGGACCTATCATATACCCTTATTAGTAATCATGCTTTTTGCTGGGTCCCAGTATTAAAAATACAAAAAATATATTATTTATAAAGAGAGGTAAAGATATGTTAGATGTAAAGAGAATTAGAGAAAATCTTGATGAGATTAAGCTTTTGATGGGCAGAAGGGGTGAAGGAGAATTTGATCCTAAGGACCTTGATGAAGTACTAGACTTGGATGACAAGAGAAAGGCAATCTTAAAGGAAGTTGAAGTCCTAAAGAACAAGTCAAATGTTGACTCTAAGAAGATACCAGTAATGATGAAAAATGGTGAAAATATAGACGAGATAAAGGCCGAACTAAAGGTTTTATCTGACAAGATAAAGGAATTTGACGTTGAGCTAAGAGAAGTAGAAGAAAAGTTAGTTTATAGACTAATGAGAATACCTAATGTACCGCACCCAGATGTACCACAGGGTGAAACTGATGAAGACAATGTAGAAATAAGAAGGTGGGGAGAGCCTACTAAGTTTGATTTCGAACACAAGGCCCACTGGGATATAGGAACAGACCTTGATATACTTGACTTCGAAAGAGGTGGAAAGATAACTGGATCAAGATTTACAGTGCTTAAGGGCTTGGGTTCTAAGCTAGAAAGGTCTTTGATAGGTTTCTTCCTTGACCAGCATACTGAAAATAACGGCTATACAGAGGTAATACCACCTTTCATCGCCAATAGAAACAGCTTTATAGGTACTGGCCAGTTACCTAAGTTTGAAGAGGATATGTTCAAGCTAGAAGGTTTAGAATACTTCTTGGTACCAACTGCTGAAGTTCCAGTAACTAACCTTTACAACAATGAAATATTGAGCTTGGACAAGCTTCCAATCAAGCACTGTGCCTACACTCCATGCTTCAGGTCTGAAGCCGGATCAGCTGGTAGGGATACTAGGGGTCTAGTTAGACAGCACCAGTTCAACAAGGTAGAGCTAGTTAAGTTTGTTAAGCCAGAAGATTCTTACCAGGAATTAGAAACTTTGACTAATGATGCTGAAAAGATGCTACAGTTGTTAGGCCTACCATATAGGGTGGTTAAGATATGTACAGGAGACCTAGGCTTTACTGCTGCCAAGAAGTATGACCTAGAAGTTTGGATGCCAAGCTACAACAGGTATGTAGAAATTTCTTCTTGTTCAAACTTTGAAGACTTCCAGGCAAGAAGGGCCAATATCAGATTTAAGAGGGATAGAAATGCCAAGACTGAATTTGTACATACTCTAAATGGATCAGGTTTGGCAGTTGGTAGAACTCTTGCTGCTATACTTGAAAACTACCAGCAGGCTGATGGCAGCGTAGTGGTTCCAGAAGCCCTTAGAAAGTATATGAAGTGTGACTTAATCAATAGAGGATAAATAAAATATTAAAAGAGCCTATAGTGTACCAGACTATAGGCTTTTTTTACTTAATTTTTAACTTATATTTTTGGAACCTATGACTTGTTATGTAATACAGGCTATTCAATAATATAAAAAAATTAAAAATATTGATTACAATATAGATCATTTTATTAGAAACAAAAATTATAAAAGTACAAAGAAGGAAACCAAGTATAAAGTTGTATAAAAAACTATAAATGGTAGCTTCTGATATGTAAAAGGATCCACATTGACTGCATTCAAGAGAGTGCTTTGAGTGCAATCTGAAACAACCCTTTATTCTATCTTTTAAAAGTAAATTCATATCCACATATTTTCACAGTACTTCATAATAGTCACCCTTTCTTATGTTATATATAATAAGTTCCAAATATTTTTTTCATTAGGAGTTTTTAATTGTCTAGTCGATTTTATAGTGGTAATTCAAAGCATAAAAAAACTGATTTCTAATTTTTCACCGATACGGAATTACCTACCTAATACTACTTATCCTTATATTAATATATTTCAGAAAAAAATTGTCGACGATTTTTCTTTTTCTCAAGTTGCATACCAAACAAAGTTTTTTTATAGAGTACGATTTTTTTAAGATAAGGATAATTTTATCCTATTGACACAATTGAAATTTTTTTATTTCATTTATGTCTGGAATACCCATGATTTATGAATTTATTTATGCGTAACTTTCAAAAAAAGAACTCGATAATATATAAATATTTTTAGATATGACTAAAAATGCATAATGTTATTCATTTTTTATAAAAAGAATGATAGGTAAATGCTTTTTTTTGAAATATTTATTTTTTTACTTGCAATTTTACCCTGTTTATAGGATAATATTATTGTGGAATAAATTAGTAATAAATATGTTAAATTTCAGAGTATTGGTATCTAATAACAGTACCTAATTAGGATGACGGTTGAGATATCTTATTCTGCAAAAGGGGAGGAATGACTTATTTTAGAATTATTGACAAAAATCGATGACGTTATGTACTATCCTATCTTGATAGTAGTACTAGCGGTGGCAGGTATTTATTTCAGTTTTAGGACAAAGTTTGTCCAGCTTAGATTATTTCCAGAATCTATTAGAGCCGTAAAGGAAAAAGCCAAGTGAAAAAGGACAGGTTTCTTCTTTCCAGGCCTTGATGGTTTCTACAGCATCTCGTGTAGGTACTGGTAATATCGTTGGTGTATCTACAGCTATAGTACTTGGTGGTCCGGGTGCAGCCTTTTTGGATGTGGGTCCTAGCTATAGTTGGTTCAGCAACAGCCTTTGTAGAATCTACACTAGCCCAAATCTACAAGCGTAGGGATGAAAAGGGTGGTTGCTACGGTGGTCCAGCCTACTATATAGAAACAGCTTTAAAGAGCAAGACACTTGCAACTATATTCGTAGTATGCTTGGTAGTGACATATGGTTTTGGATTTAACCTGTTGTGCTCTTATAACCTACAGTCTACATTCTCAGTTTATGGTTTCTATAACCCAAGTGTAACACCAAAGATCATAGGTGCAATTATTGCTCTTGCAGTTTTCGTATCTATTGTTGGTGGTGCTAAGCGTATGATCCGTGTAACAGAGATTTTAGTTCCATTCATGGGTATAGTTTATGTATTAGTTTCAATCATAGTACTAGTTTTAAATATAGGAATGTTACCAGATGTATTCAAGATGATATTTACAGACGCCTTCAGTGGTAGGTCCTTTGCAGGTGGTCTAGCAGGATCTTGTCTAGTTTATGGTATCAAGCGTGGTCTTTACTCAAATGAGGCCGGTGTTGGTTCTGCTCCTAATGCAGCAGCTTCAGCAGAGGTATCTCACCCAGTTAAGCAGGGTCTAGTACAGTTCTTATCTGTATATATAGATACTATACTAATCTGTTCAGCAACTGCTTTTATGATACTAATCAGCGGTGTTGGAATCAAGCCTGAACTAGCTGGTGCTCCAATGGTACAGGAATCATTACGTCCTATATTTGGTTCATTTGGACCTTTATTCATTACTGTAGCGATGATTATGTTTGCCTTCACTACATTGATAGGTAACCTTTACTATTGTGAAACAGGCCTAGCTTACCTAAATGGCAACAAGAAGCCAAGTGATGAATTTATGAAGATATTCTATGTGATTGCTTCTTTAGTAGTTTTCTTTGGTGCAATTATATCAATGGATGCAGCTTGGGCCCTAGCTGATATTACAATGGGCTTGATGGCTCTTATAAATATCCCTTGCTGTGTAATCTTAGGTGGAGTAGCTGTTAAGGCACTTAAGAACTATGAAGAACAGAAAAGAGAAGGCAGGGAGCCTGAATTCCATGCCAAGTCTATAGGCATAGATCCTGATGACCTTGACTATTGGGCATAAATTCTAATTAAATACATTAAAATTCAGCCGACCTAGGAGGGGAGACCAAGTCTGATTCTTAGGTCGGTTTTTTGTATGAAAGAAATACAATAGAAATTTGATTAAAGTTGTTATATTTAGTCAATAAAATCGTTTAAAATATCGATTTCCTATTGTATTTGTAGGAAAAATATAGTAGAATAATAGCAGAGTGTTGATTAACGTCGCACGAAGGGGTACACCACCACGGGTGTAGGTTTCCTTCGTGCGTTTTTTTTTTGGAAAAAATGAACAGAGATAGGAAAGAGGAGGGTGAATATATGGCGATTATAAATGGGAAAGAAGTCTTGGTGGAAGGTCAAAGTCTGCTTGAATATTTGCATGATCAAGGCTTCGATTTAAAAAGGCTGGCCGTAGAGGTAAATGGGACAATTATAAAAAGAGGGACCTATGGAGACTATATAATCAATGAGTATGACAGGGTGGAGATAGTTTGCTTTGTAGGAGGTGGTTAAGATAGAGTTTAAATTTGAAAAGTCTAGGGCAGAACAAGGAAGTAGCCTTGGATTAAAGAGAAGTCTGTACAAGGGACTAGGAAATATAAGTATAGAAGGAAGGGCCCTAGGCCCTCAGGATATATTTAAGAGAAATATAAGTGATCCATACGGGGTTCTTGCCAGGTCTAGTGTCTGTATACTTGGACTGGGAGGACTGGGCTCTAATATAGGGGTCTACCTGGCCAGGTCTGGTATAGGTAGGCTGGTCCTGGTCGACTTTGACCATGTGGAGGCCTCAAACCTCAATAGACAGGCCTATAGTCTAGACCATATAGGTATGAAAAAGACCCAGGCCCTGGTAGAGGTTATCAGGTCCATAAACCCCTTTATAGACCTTGAGGTCATAGATGTAAGGGTAGCTAGAGACAATATTATGGCCCTAGTCGAGGGGAATTACATAATATGTGAGGCCCTAGATGATCCGGCCACTAAGTCTATGGTGGTTACAGAAGTCCTGGCTAATTCTGAGGATAAGCTAGTAGTAGCTGCTTCAGGTATGGCTGGTCTAGACGATGCCAACTTGATTAGGACCCAAAGGAAGCTCTCTAGGCTGTACCTATGTGGAGATGAGAAGTCTGACTTTGAGTTTACACCAGGTATGATGGCACCAAGGGTCAGCATTTGTGCAGGTCATCAGGCCAATATAATAATAAGGTTACTTATGGGTCTGGAGAAAAAGTAAGTATCAAGTATATAGTATCGAGTAAATGTATTAATAAAAATATAATTAGGGAGGAAATAAGTATGGAAGATAAGCTGATAATCGGAGGTAGAGAATTTAATTCTAGGTTTATATTGGGGTCAGGCAAGTATTCCCTAGACCTAATAGATAGTGCGGTAAGGTATGCTGGAGCAGAAATTATCACACTAGCCCTGAGGAGGGCAGTAGGAGGCCGGGTTGAAAATATACTAGACTACATACCTGAGGGGGTTACCCTTTTACCGAACACATCTGGAGCAAGAAATGCAGAAGAAGCAGTTAGGATAGCCAGGCTGTCAAGAGAGTGTGGCTGTGGTGACTTTGTAAAGATAGAGGTAATCAGGGATTCAAAGTACCTGCTACCAGACAATCAGGAAACTATAAGGGCTACAGAAATCCTAGCCAAGGAGGGCTTTATAGTAATGCCCTATATGTACCCAGACCTAAATGTGGCCAGGGACCTGAAAAATGCAGGGGCAGCCTGCATAATGCCACTTGGCTCTCCAATAGGATCAAACAAGGGCTTGGCTACCAAAGACTTTATACAAATCTTGATAGATGAGATAGACTTGCCAGTAATTGTAGATGCGGGTATAGGTAGACCATCCCAGGCCTGCGAGGCTATGGAAATGGGGGCTTCTGCAATAATGGCCAATACTGCAATAGCAACTGCTGGAAATATAACTATGATGGCCCAGGCCTTCAAGCAGGCTATAGAGGCTGGTAGATTGGCCTACCTAGCCAAGCTAGGTAGGGTTATAGAAAAGGGTGGAGTAGCCTCATCACCTTTGACAGGATTTTTAGAGGATTAGGAGGTATAGGGATGAAGATGATTGACCATATGGAATATATGAAGGGGATGGAAAGGCTTGAATCGGATATAATGACCAGGGTAATAGACCAGATGGAGGCCTATGACTACGATTCTTTTACTGCAAATGATGTCAAGGCAGTCCTGGCCAAGGATACCTTGTCACCTAGGGACTTTCAGGCCCTCCTGTCACCAGCAGCCCAAGACTTTTTGGAAGAGATAGCCCAGAGGGCCCAGAAGGAGACAAGGGCCCATTTTGGTAACTCTATATATATGTTTACACCCCTATATATAGCCAACTACTGTGAGAATTATTGTATCTATTGTGGCTTTAATTCCCACAACAAGATAAAGAGGTCTAGATTAAATTTCGACCAGATTGAAAAGGAAATGAAGGCCATAGCAGAAACAGGCCTACAAGAAATTTTAATCCTGACTGGAGAGAGCAGGAAGCACTCCGATGTAAAATATATAGGAGAGGCCTGTAGGTTGGCCAGCAAGTACTTTAGTATAGTGGGCTTGGAAGTCTATCCTATGAACACTGATGAGTATGCCTACCTTAATTCATGCGGGGCAGATTATGTGACAGTATTTCAGGAAACCTATAATTCTGACAAGTATGAAACCCTACATTTAGCGGGCCATAAGAGGGTCTTTCCTTATAGGTTAAATGCTCAAGAGAGGGCCCTAAGGGGAGGCATGAGAGGGGTAGGTTTTGCAGCCCTACTAGGACTGGATGACTTTAGGAAGGATGCCTTTGCTACAGGCTACCATGCCTACCTACTCCAGCAAAAGTACCCCCATGCAGAGATAGCAATTTCATGTCCAAGGTTGAGACCTATTATAAATAATGATAAAATAAATCCAAAGGATGTTCACGAAACCCAACTACTACAGATAATTTGTGCCTATAGGATCTTCCTGCCATTTGCCAGTATCACGGTATCAACTAGGGAGTTGCCAAGGTTTAGGGACAATATTATAAGGATAGCAGCTACCAAAATATCTGCTGGTGTAAGTACGGGTATAGGAAGTCATTCTGAGGAAATTGAAAGTGAAAAGGGCGATGAACAGTTTGAAATAGCTGATACAAGAGATGTTAACGAGGTCTTTGAAGCTATAAAGTCTGGTGGCCTACAGCCAGTAATGAGTGATTATATAAACCTAACTAAAGAGGGTATCAAATAAGGAGCAATATGGAAAAAAGAGGGGAAAAGAACAAGAAAAAATTAATGGTCGTAACCAATAGGAAGGCCTGTCAGGATGGACTTTTAAAGAGGCTTGAAGAGGTATTTGATGCCTATGTGGAGGGAACCTATTTGGACGACTTTATAATAGAGGGACTGGTCTTGAGGGAAAAGGACCTAGAGGAGGAAGCCTACCTAAAATTACTTGGTGAAACACAAGTACTGTGCCAGACCCATGGCATAGACCTTTATGCCCACAAATTCTGGAGATCTGCCATGAAGTTGGGGATAAAAAATATACATATGCCCCTCCATGACCTCCTAGAACTGGCCGAGGATGTGAATAAGTACAGGTGCTTTATAGGTTACTTTGACCATGTAGGGGTTTCAACCCATTCGCCTGAGGAGGCTAGTCAGGCTCAGAGGCTGGGGGCTAGCCATATATTCGCAGGACACATATTTCCAACTGATTGCAAGAAGGGACTAGAGCCTAGGGGACTAGACTTTTTAGACAAAATGTGCAGGGTATCTAGTCTACCAGTATATGCCATAGGTGGTATCTGTTTGGACAGGGTAGACCAGGTCCTTGCCAGAGGGGCCCATGGTGTGTCCCTTATGTCAGGCATCATGAAGGATAAAGGTCCTGACCTTAGGTCCTGTGGCCATGCTAGGGAGTTTGACAGGTCAGACCAGCCAGTTAGGGACCCATATCAAATAGATGACAAGGACAAGGAGTATTTATGTCTGAGGCCCTCAAGGAGGCTAAAAAGGCCTATACCATGAGGGAGACCCCTATTGGTGCAGTTGTAGTCCATGATGGAAAGATAGTGGGTAGGGGCTTTAACCAGGTAGAACTGACAGGGAACCCAAGTCAGCATGCAGAGATGGTAGCCATACAAAATGCAGCCAAGACCCTATCTAGGTGGAGGCTATACGACTGCCAGATGTATGTGACCATGGAGCCCTGCCTAATGTGTGCTGGAGCCATAGAGAATTCTAGGATAAAAAGCCTATATATAGGTGCCAGCCACAAGAAAAACTACCTGGTGGGCAAGCATAACAACTTCAAGCTAGAGGTTTATAGGGATAGGAAGATCTACTACGAGTTTGGCCTGCTTGAGGAAGAGGCCAGCAAGCTCTTGACTGATTTTTTCAGGGAAAGAAGGCAGGAAAAATCAAGTAAGCCTAGGAAAGAGGAGCTTTAGCGGAAAAATCTCAAAAAATATAAAATTAATAAATTGTGGACTAAAATATAATTACAAGCATGGTATTATGTGATATTCTATTGATAGGAGAGATTTTCATGTAAAATTCTATTGTTCGGAGGTATATCAATGAATAAGTTTTTAAATAGAGGCCTAGTGCTTGCCGGTGTGATTAGTATGAGTATGGGCTTGTTTGGTGGACCAAAGGCAGATGCCTATGGAGAAAGACAAGTTGACCAATTTCTAACTGATTCCAGCAAGGACTATATAAATCTGAGTGGCAAGGACAGACAAGATACATCTAGGCTCATCTCGCAGATGGCCTATGACCATTCAGATGAGGTCATAATAGTAGATGGATCCAACTATGTAGACAGTATGTCTGCAATACAGGTATCGGCCTACCTGGATGCTCCAATACTATTGAACAGTAAGAGGGGACTAGATAGGGGGACTAGGGCAGAGATGATAAGACTAAGGGCAGAGCATGCCTACCTAGTTGGCTGCAATATAAACCCCAAGCTAGAAGCTGACCTAGTAGGAGAGGGCTGTAAGGTTACTAGGATAAGTGCCGAAAAACCCTTTGATTTGTCATACAAGTGTGGTGAATTTGCCAATAAGAATAAGACAACAACAAAAAAGAGCCTAATATTGGCCAGCAGTGAGGTCTTTGCAGATAGCCTATCCATGTCATCCTATTCATATGCCAACAAGGTCCCAATGCTCTTGGTACCAAAGGATATAGATGATAATATGGCCAAGATAATAAATGATTACGGGGCAGAAGAGGTCTTGGTGATAGGTGGAGAAAATACCATCAGTAGTGAGTCTATGGCCAAGATAGGCAAGGCCAGAAGGATAAGTGGTCAGGACAGGTACCAGACATCCAGGATTATACAGAAGGACTATTATCCAGATAGTAAGAATAGCCTGGTAGCCTCAGGTCTTACCTTTGCAGATACGGTAGCAGCATCTCCCCCCTTGCAGGGCTAATGAAGGCCAACATAGTATTGGTAAAAAAGACTAGTGAAGAGGTCCACGACTACCACTTTCAAAAGATAGTAGCAGTGGGTGGTCTAGTTAAAAAGTACATGACAGACGTAGTATATATAAATCCTCACCAGGATGATGAGACTATAGACATGGGACTGGATATAATCAGAGATGTAAAGGACGGAAGGAAGGTCTACCTAATACTGATGACAGATGGTAGTAAGAGTAAGATATATGAGTCCCTTGACCGTGAATTTATCAGGACTAACAGGAGTAGGATTAGTAGGGATGACTTCACCTACCTAAGGGATATGGAAATGGTAAGAGCCCTAGAAACGATGGGTGTCAAAAAGGAAAATGTGATATTTACCAAGAATAGGAACCTGGAAATTGACAAGGATACAGTCATAAGGGCTATCGAAAAGTTTGAAGCAGGCCATGGCAACAACTTTTCCTATAAGAGTCTAGCTAAGAATAGCCATGACAAGAGTGGGGGAAATGTAGACCACTTTGCCTGTCATGATGGGGTAAAGGAATTCTGTCAGAAGAACTCTAGGAACTATACCTTCTACTCATCCCAACCTACCTATGATGATCCAGCTATACATGTTAAGAACCCTAGCTACGAAGAGAGGGAACTCTGGACTCAGGCCTTGAAACAGTATGAGCTTACTGATCCTTCCCTTGGTTATTATGGGGTGGGCTTCCGTTCAGTGGGGGGTATCATGAATAGGAAGATTTACAATATGCAGGAATTTATTGACTATAATTAAAATAGGGGCTTATAAAATTGGACTACTTGTGGTATTATTATCTAGGTGGAAATAATACGGAGAGGTGTCCGAGTGGCTTAAGGGGCTCGCCTGGAAAGCGGGTGTGTGGGAAACTGCACCGAGGGTTCAAATCCCTCTCTCTCCGCCATTAAATATAAATTAATTAAACACGAAAATTTTATACAACAGTATTTTAAAGGCAATTAGCCAAAAAAAAGCCTATGGTATGGGACACCAGAGGCTTTTTTTGTGCAGTCACACTGCTTATATCTCAGCTAATACAATTATAACAGACTTTTATTCATACTTGTCAATACTTGCTAGTAAATCAGATATTGAGTTGTATCTTATTATTAATATATACTTCGTCAATTCATCTTAATATCAAATAATATTCTTCCACATAGCAATCATTAATTTTTATATTATCTGAAATACCGATATAATATTCTACGGAATACTCATCTTTTTATATCAGGTATATTACTCATTTTTGATTATTTTTTTATATTGTTGGGCAAATCATCATACTTGATTGCTTGCAAGAAAAAAAATAAAAAAACCATCTTTATCTGCTTTTTTTATTATCTGTTTTTTTATTGATAAATTTTTTTGTTTCAATTTGATTATTGAAAAATTAATATAGATGAGTCAGACACAGTTGATAAATTAAACCATCCAATCGAAAATCTTGTATCGTTTTTTTCTTTTTAAAAATCTAATGTATTCAATAAAAAGATTTAGTATGTATGTTTTTTTGTGTCCATATGTTTCATATTCCATTCTTCAAAGGAATATGGTATGAAAAATTTCATCTATATTTAAGTCATTCCTCATATTATTTACCTCTAGAGGATTTTTTTCCAAAGTCTATTTGCAAATCTTGCTTTTTTTATATAATTCACCTCTTTCTATTATCACAGTTATAGAATCTATTTAGATAATATTTTTCTATTTTCAGTGTCTATTTGTTCAGCTGTAATTAATAATTCTTCTAATTCTTTTTCATTTTTATACTCTTTACCACTAATTACTATAGAATCATCAGTGATAACTACGTTATTATCACTATGGATTATGTATATTCTACCACAACTAAACACGAAAAGGGGAAACATCTTTCTTATGATGAACGAGCTTTGATTCAGATTCGCTTGAAAGATGGATGGTCAGCTAACAAAATCGCCAAAGAAATCGGCTATGCTCCAAACACCGTTCGTAATGAGATACGCAGAGGTACTGTCTCCTTGTATACTGGATGTTGCCAATCAAGAATCGTCATGCAGACTCTGTGATGGGAGCCTTTAATGATCTTCAAAAAACATATAGCGAGCATTTCAGTCAAGTGTTCAAGACAATCACGACAGACAGCTTCGTGATATGGATTTTTAGTTATCAATGTTCAACTTATTATTACAATTTACGAAAATGACTAAAATGCAAAAAAAGAATAATTTTCATATTGACATAACAGTTAATTTATGTTAGTTTGAAGCAAAGAATATTCTTAATTTTAAATTAACAAAGGAGATTAGATTGAGGTAGTATTATGTATTTAAATGACGATAATGTAGAAGAACTAAATTCTGAACTGGAATTGAGTTGTATAACAAATCTATTGTTAGAAATAATTAAAAAAATAATCATGAAGATATGATTTACGATATAAATTTTATCGTTTTAGATAAAGCATTGGATTTTAAGTCATATAGAAAGATTTTTGTTGAGTTGCTGGTAGGCTATCAAAAAGAATTTATATCAAAAAGGCACTATACCTAGTATAGAAGATATTCATGAAAAAAATTAATAAAAAAATAATTTCAATTAATGATTCTATTTTTAGAAGGACTATCCTATTTGAATAAGGATAAATATAATTTAGATTTTACCAGAAAATTTTTTTATTGAAGATTAGAGAGAAACATGGAGAATTTACATTTTTGAAAAAAATAAAATAAACTTCTCAGAATATAAAACAGGAGACAATTAAGCCTCTTGTTTTATGCTATAATGTAAACATCAACAAGTATTAAAAAATGTTAAATTGACTCTTGTTCGTTGACTTGTTCAACGTCTTGAGTCTCTTTTTGTTTTACTTCCAAGTTAGAATATTTAGGCTCTCTGTCAAATAACGTTGGTGATAATTGGTTGTATAATATTTAGCGTTGGTGAGAGAAAAAATTCTCTCCCAACGCTAAATTTTATGCAACCTGAAAACCACCCTTTGGACGGGTTGTCACGATTCTTTCCTAATTATGTTATATAATATATACTTACTATAGATAAAATAGCGAATAATATTGTCAATATTATTTTTTCATTCTTTATTATAAATGGACTTTTCAAAGAGTTTGGCAACCATATAAATACTGCTATAAGAAAAGCCAAGATAATAATTATTACTCTTAACATAATAAACCCTCCTTACTGAGGCCTATCCAATAGAACCTTACACTTATCCTTGGTGTGAAATTGATCATTCCACTTATAATGACTCCCCTAGCACGGTCTATATAAACCATTGTTGGTCCTACTATTCTTGTTCATGCTGGATCTGAATATACCGCCATTACAAATTTTGTTCTATGTATTAAATCTTTTTTGCGCTTATGATAGACTTTAGTTTTAGTCCATTTTTTTATAAACTCTATTCTCATTTTCATTTTTGCTTACTGTTGTTATTCGACATAGAGCCGATAATACCTGCATAGCCCTCACTTTTATTTTATATAATGTGTAAAGACACTCTTGGAAGATGACTTTGAATACGTCCAGGTGCCAGCTGATAGGCTGGCACCTGGATGCATACATATATAGAAAGGATAAGAGAACCTTAATGGTAGGAAGGTCCTGGGGTCAAACTAAAAATGGGGCCTTATTTATAGTCCTAAGGAAGGACGTCTGACCTGGTCATAGTAAGGCCAGTAAGTCCAACAACGATTGTGAGTATAAGGCTGGTGTAGCAAAAAATGGCAAAGGGAAGGTAGGATAGGGTAGCCACTCCTAGCATGCTGGTAGAAAAGGCACCACAAACTCCCCAGGGTACAAGGGGATTTATGACAGTTCCAGAGTCCTCAAGAGTCCTGGACAGATTTTTTGGATGTAGGCCCAATTGGTCGTATATAGGCTTAAAGGTCCTGCCTGCCAAGAGGATACTAAGGTATTGCTCGCCCACTATCAGGTTAACACCCAGGGCAGTCGCGACTACACATGTGCTGACACGAGAGGGACTATCCAATACTTGGTTCAAGCTGTTTAGGATGCTTGGTATGATACCTAGGCCGAATAAAAGACCTCCAAGGCTTAGGGCCAAGATTACAATAGTCATGGTGAAGAACATGCTGCTGATACCGCCACGACTCACCAGGGACCCTATATCTTGACTAAGACCATCCATAGAAAGCCATCAAAGAAAAATTTGGCTAGTTGGCCCATACTATATGAAGAGTGGAGCTTGCTAATCAAGAGACTAGCTAGGCTAGTGTATATAAGGGTCAAGACGGCAGGTATCCTCCTGATTGAAAGCAGGATTAGGACACCAAAGGCTAGCAGTGAGTAAGGGTGAACTAGGCCAGTAGCTAAAATAGAGGAACGAAAGCTTTCTATCCCATCTAAAGAAGCTGCATCCTGTCCTAGGGACATAAGGGTAAAGGCTATTGCAGACACTATAAAGGCTGGAATGGTCGTATACATCATATTTTTAATGTGGTCAAATAAGTCAATCCCTACTATACTGGCAGCTATACCTGTGGTATCGGATAGGGGAGACATCTTGTCGCCAAAAAAGGCACCGGATACAATAGCACCAGCTGTAATTGCAGGGTTAAGACCAAAGGCATTTGAAATACTCATAAGGGCAACTCCTAGAGTTGCTACAGTTGTCAAGCTAGATCCTATAGCAATACCAATTATTGCAGTAGCCAAGAAACTTGACAGGTAAAAGGTCTTAGACGAAATAATATTCAGGCCAAAGTAGATAAGACTGGGTATGGCACCAGATATCATAAGGGCAGTAACCAATATTCCTATAAAGAAAAAAAGGTAAATAGCCCCCATGCTGGTATGAACTGACTCAGCCATACTGTCCTGCATCTTGTCAAATGATATGCCCCTGGCACGTCCATAGACTATAAGGCAAATGAGAGCAAGTAGGATAGGGATATGGGGAACCATATCCCTTATGGCTATCATTGGAAAGCCCAGGACAAAAAATACTATTAAGATGCTAATGACAGCTTCCTTTTTACTTGGTTTTCGATGTTGTACTAAATTAAACATAAATATATCTCCTTGTTTTAAATAGAATATTTGTGTTTTTTATTTTTTGTCGACAAATGAAAATAAAAAACTCCTTACTAGTTTGCACTGTAAGGAGTCGTAAAAAACAAACACATCATTAGAGGCTCCTTGACAAATGCAAATAGAGCCACTAAATCTAATGTGACTCTCTAATAAGTATAATAATAGAAAAGGTTGGCAGAATTATTTTTCTATATTTTTTTGTTTGTAATAGTATTTTTTGATATTTTCATAATGCTTCTCCTTTTCTATATTTTTTTATTAATTCTATCATTAAAAAAATACCCTGTCAACAAAAAAAGTTGGAAAAAGTTTTCATATAGTCATGACCTAACGATAAGCTAGGTCGGTTAAAGCTAAAATAAAATATTGAATATTTGTCTCGCATATGGTATCATTAGTTATGTCTTGACTAATGTAAGTCAAGCACTTAAAATTTACAAAGGTAAGTTTCATCTTAATGGTTAACGAGATTTAAATGTAGATATGTTAATCAATAATTAAATTAATTTTGGTTATAATTTTGCTGTACTAGACGGGGAGTTAGCGGTGCCCTGTAACTCGCAATCCGCTTTAGCGAGGTTGAATTCCATCCGGAGGCAAGTTACCTGTAATGCAGTCTCGTGCAAGTAGTGTTGATGCATGGGTCCCAAGCAATGGAAGCCCATGAATCCCGTCAGATTCGGAAGAAAGCAGCGGTAAGTGGTCACTTTCATGTGACTTGGGGACGCCTGTGCGGAGCCAACTACACGAGCAACGGTTGTAGGTACTTGTCGAGGGATGGTGTGCAGTTTAAACATATAAATTTACAATCCCATTAATGGGGTTGTTATTTTTTTGGGAGGGACATTATGCACAAGGCCTTGTATAGGGAATATAGACCACTAGTATTTGATGATGTAATCGGTCAGGATCATATCATCAGGACTCTTAAAAATCAGATAAAAGAAAATAGTATGAGTCATGCCTACCTATTTTGTGGGACTAGGGGTACTGGTAAGACTACTACGGCCAAAATACTGTCTAGGGCAGTGAACTGTCAGGCCGATGACCAAGACCACCCTTGTAACCAGTGTCCAAGCTGCCAGTCTATTTTGGATTCATCAAACCTAGATGTTATAGAAATAGATGCAGCATCCAACAATAGTGTAGATGATATTAGGGAGTTGAGGGATACTGTTAAGTATACACCAGCTAACTCCAAGTATAAGGTATATATAATAGACGAGGTTCACATGCTATCACAGGGGGCCTTCAATGCCCTTTTAAAAACCCTTGAGGAACCGCCTTCATATGTTATCTTTATACTAGCAACTACAGAGCCCAACAAGATTCCAGCAACTATCCTATCTAGGTGTCAGAGGTTTGACTTCAAGAGGGTATCTGTAGGTGACTTAATAGATAGGATGAGGAGCATATGCCAGAGTGAGTCTATAGACATAGACGAGGATGCCCTTAGGATAATAGCCAGAAATGGCCAAGGATCAGTCAGGGATTCTCTAAGTATCCTAGACAAGTGCCTATCCTTTGGTGGTAATAGGTTGAACAGTGACCAGGTCCTAGACCTGCTAGGAGGATCCGATCCAGGTCAATTACTAGAAATGGCCAAGGCCATAATAGACTCGGATGTATGTAGGTCTCATGGAGATGATAGACGACTATTTTTATGTGGGGTAAGGACCCTAAGGCTTCTAGTAGAAGATATTACAGACTTTTTTCAGGTCACTTATGATGGTCAAAAATCTTCGGACAGGCAAGTGACCTAGTTGACTTTGACCAAGGACCAGGTCCAGTCTATGCTTAGCCTATCTAAGGAAATAGAGACTGAGGAAATCATTAGGATATTAACTATCCTGTCAGACCTAACTGACAAGCTGAGGTTTTCAACAAACCAGAGGATGACCCTGGAAATATATATAATGAAGCTAGCATCGCCAGCTATGGACCAGTCAGACCAGGCCCTGGCAAAGAGGTTGGAAAAGCTAGAAAAGTTGGTTGAAGATGGTAGGATTAGTATAAATGCCAACCTGTCTCCAGACCAGGTAAACCAGCTTGCCCAGGCCCAGGCAGCCAACCAGTTACCAGGTCAGGTATATTCTAGTCAGGATCCTGTGACAAAGTCAAGTCTGGACAGCCTTGATAAATTTGATATAATAGACGATGAGGACCTAGCCCTTATAAATGAAAACTGGGACAGGTTCCTAGACCAGATGAAGGCGGATAAGAAGATGCCCCTAAGGGCCTTTTTAATCCAAAAACAGGGTCTAAGATATAAAAATGGCATACTCTATATAATATTGGAAGACAAGTTTGACTTTGCTATAGAGAGGTTGGAAGAAGAGGCCAACAAGGCCTATATACAGGATACCTTATCCAGGATATGCGGTCTAAAGATTGACCTGAGGTTTATCAAGGTGACTGATATGAAAAATATGAATTTTGACCAGGAAGACCCAGTAGAAGATGAAAAGAGCCCAGAAGAGGCCCTACTTGAGGATGTTCTAGGTGATACCCTAGAAATAAAGGATGATAAGGCTTAGGACAAATAATAAGCTGAATATAAATGAAAAAAAGTATAAATTAGGAGGAAATGATAATGGCTAAAAAAGGTGGATTTGGCGGAGGAATGCCAGGTGGAATGAACATGAATAACCTACTTAAGCAGGCTCAAAAGATGCAGGCAGATATGCAGAAGGCCCAAGAGGAGCTAGAAGCCAAGGAGCTAGAAGCTTCTGTAGGTGGTGGAGCAGTAGTTGTAAAGGTAAACGGTAAGAAGGAAGTAGTAGCAATCAACATCAAGCCTGAGGTAGTGGACCCAGATGATATAGAAATGCTAGAGGACCTAGTAATGAGTGCTGTAAACCAGGCCATGAGAGAAATAGATGAGCTACAAAAGTCTCAGATGGGCAAGTTAACAGGTGGTATGAACCTACCTTTCTAGTTGGCTAGTAGGGATTTAGAAGGTGATAGAAGAGTATGGAGAATTATAGCGAGCCGATTGACAGGCTCATAAATGAATTTTCAAAGCTACCAGGCATAGGAAGGAAGACAGCCCAGAGGCTAGCCTTCCACGTTATCAATATGGATATAAAGGATATAACAGGCCTATCCAAGGCCCTGGTAGATGTTAAAAATGAAATAAAGTATTGCAGTGTCTGCTGTAATATTTCTGATTCAGAGGTATGTCCTATATGTGCCAACAGTCATAGGGACCCGTCCACTATATGTGTAGTTGAGGACCCAAGAGATGTGGCAGCAATGGAGAGAACCAAGGACTATAGTGGTCGTTACCATGTCTTAAATGGGGTTATATCACCTATGGATGGAATTGGCCCCGATATGCTAAATATCAAGGAGCTGATTTCAAGGCTGGGCGACGGTAGTGTCAAGGAAATAATCATGGCTACAAACCCTACTATTGAGGGAGAGGCCACGGCTATGTATATTTCCAGGCTAGTAAAACCTATGGGGATTAAGGTTACTAGGATAGCCCATGGTCTACCAGTAGGCGGGGACCTAGAGTATGCGGACGATGTGACGATTTCAAAGGCCCTAGAGGGAAGAAGAGAGATATGATGGACCTAGACCAGGAGTTGGAGATAGCACTGGCCTGCTTGGACCAGTATAGCTTGGACCAAGAGAGGGTTAGAAATATGGCTAAGGAATATGATGAAAACAAGGCCCTGGGGCTGGTAGTCAAGAAGAGACACAACCAGACCAAGGCAAATAAATTAGGCAAGACTTCTAGATACAAGAGGGTCAATGATACCAGTGTATTTAGGAATAATGCTAGAAACTTTCAATTTGATTATGAAGAGGACTACTACGAGCCTCATAGTAAAAAGTAGTTAACTTTAGGGGGTAGATACAATGCCAGATATTAAGGTTGTGATTATAGGATTTAGTTTATTGATAATAGCTTTAGACAAGATTGTTCCTAAAGACAATCCTTCATACAAGGTCATAACTTATGTGGTGCGTGGGATAATGCTGGTTTTATTTGGAATTTACATATATATTAAATTTCTAAAGAACTAGTAGGCAAGTATCGATTATAAAACTATTATGGGTATGAAGCCCTATATTGAAATTTGTATTTAGTAAAATAATAGCGTTGATAGGGAAAATAAATTCTCTTTCAACGCTATTTTCTATTTATAAGGAGTATGTAGACCAGGCTTTTACTATAGCACTCTTACTAATCATCATGCTGTTTTCTATCTTGGTCAATAGGTTCTGTTTTAAATGTATAGACTGGTAGTCAACATTTGACCTATCAAATATATCTAGGGCTAGGTCTGCTATATTCTCAGCGGAGTTTAGTTTTTTAATCAGCCTAATATTGTCCTTCATCCTTTCAAGTCTTTCAGGATGGTCAAGTAGGACCTTTATAACAGACTTAATAGAGAACTTTTTAGTAGTTCTTATGGCAACACCACAGTTGGTTAGGAAGTCTAGGTTTTCACCCTCCTGACCAGGGATAAAGTATGGTATGACCATAGGTACATCCTTTAAAAGGGCCTCTGTAGTAGTCAGACCACCTGGCTTAGTGATCAGGATATCTATGGCTGGAAGAATATCGTTCATATTCCTTGTAAAGCCTATTATCTTTATATCAATATTGCCATTATAGTCTTCTATCCTTCTCTCAAGAGACCTCTTTAGGTGGGCATTTCTTCCTGTTACAACTAGGACCTGGAAGGTCCTGTCTATCTGGCAAATATCCTCAAGAGTGCCCTTAATATTACCAGCCCCAAAGCTACCACCCATCAAAAGGATGGTCTTCTTTTCTGGATCTAGGTCCAATTCTCTAAGAACTAGGTCCCTAGGCCTATTTTCTAGGAAAGACTTTTCTACAGGAATACCAAAAGGCATTACCCTTGATTCTTCTATACCATCCTCTATAAGGAGCTCCTTGACATACTCATCTCCACATATATAGTAGTCTATTTCATTCTGTAGGTAGGCTGAATGGGCTGTATAGTCAGTCAAGACAGATATAAGTGGTGGGAAGTTGTACTCATCTTCATTAGTTTTGGCCACAAATTCTGAGAAGGCATCCTCTAGGTCCTCACCCCTGGCCCCCCTTTTTAGCCTACTTAGGGCTACTAGCGGAAAGGCATGGGTACCTATTATTAGGTCAGGCTCCTCCTCAAGTATCAGTTTTTTAAACTTCCTTGCAAGTATCAAGGCTATAGGATTGCTCTTAAATTCATTTATGGCAAAAAATTTCTTATCAGATAGTTTGTACATGCGTCCATATGCTGATGGGGTATACTTGGCTGATATTTCATAACCATCTGATATCAGCTTGTCCATGGCAGTACTTACTAGCTTGAAACTATCAATAATCTTACATTCTATATTATGACCCTGGTAGGTCCTTTTTTCTAGTTCTTCAATAATGGCCTTTGCAGCCCTATTGTGGCCCCCTCCAGTAGAGGCGGTCATTATTAATACCTTTTTCATATTAATACCCTCCTTAATTACATAAAAATTATAGACCAAAATAGGAACAAGTAAAAGTACTTTAACGGAAATATAATATATTCTTAAGACAATCTTTATAATTTTAGTCGTAGAGTGTAGATAATAGGCGAACACACTTTTCAACAACTGAGAAAGTATAGGCTTTTCCAGCGTCTAAGGTTGATTAAAAAGTCATTTTACGAAAAAACTATAGGGATACAAATTTTTCTTGAAAAAGCTATTGACTTTTAAGGGCAATTTTGATATTATAATACTTGTTCAAAACAGTAGTGATTGAAACAAGCCTTGACTAGGCGAGGTCGGCATGCGGCTCATTGGTCAAGTGGTTAAGACTCCGCCCTCTCACGGCGGCAACAGGGGTTCGAATCCCCTATGAGTCATAATTTTATATGCGGGTGTAGCTCAATGGTAGAGTTCTGGCCTTCCAAGCCAGCTGTGAGGGTTCGATCCCCTTCACCCGCTCCAGAAGTGGGAGTATAGCTCAGCTGGGAGAGCATCTGCCTTACAAGCAGGGGGTCACAGGTTCGAGCCCTGTTACTCCCACCAATAAATGCGGCCTGGTAGTTCAGTTGGTTAGAATGCCAGCCTGTCACGCTGGAGGTCGAGGGTTCGAGCCCCTTCCAGGTCGCCATTAATACACACATGCTGGTGTGGCTCAACGGTAGAGCAGCTGACTTGTAATCAGCAGGTTGTAGGTTCGATTCCTATCACCAGCTCCACGTGGAGGATTTCCCGAGCGGCCAAAGGGGGCAGACTGTAAATCTGTTGTCACCGACTTCGGTGGTTCGAATCCACCATCCTCCACCAACAGAATAAACTAAAATGCGCGGATGTGGCGGAATTGGCAGACGCACTAGACTTAGGATCTAGCGCCTTTGGCGTGGGGGTTCGACTCCCTTCATCCGCACCAAGTTTATTTTTTATATTTCAATGAGCGGGAATAGTTCAGCGGTAGAGCGCGACCTTGCCAAGGTCGAAGTCGCGAGTTCGAATCTCGTTTCCCGCTCCAATATAAATGTGGGTGCATAGCTCAGCTGGATAGAGCAACGCCCTTCTAAGGCGTGTGTCCGGGGTTCGAATCCCTGTGCGCTCACCACTTTATATTAATATAGGGGATTCGCCAAGCGGTAAGGCATATGACTCTGACTCATACATTCGGGGGTTCAAATCCCTCATCCCCTGCCAAAATTGTGGACCATTAGCTCAGCTGGGAGAGCACCTGACTCTTAATCAGGGTGTCCAGGGTTCGAGCCCCTGATGGTCCACCATTTTTTGAAATTAAATAAAAATCATTAATATGGCGGTATAGCTTAGTTGGCTAGAGCGTTCGGTTCATACCCGAAAGGTCACAGGTTCGAGTCCCGTTACCGCTACTTATGTGGACCATTAGCTCAGTTGGTTAGAGCGCCCGGCTCATAACCGGTAGGTCCGGGGTTCGAGTCCCTGATGGTCCACCATATTTTTTTTAAATACTATTGCCGAGGTGTAGCGCAGTTTGGTAGCGCACGTGGTTTGGGACCATGGGGCCGGGGGTTCGAGTCCCTTCACCTCGACCATTGTGGTGGGTATAGCTTAGTTGGTTAAAGCGCCAGATTGTGGCTCTGGAGACCGAGAGTTCGAATCTCTTTATCCACCCCAGATAGTATTTATGAGGCGACATAGCCAAGTGGTAAGGCAGTGGACTGCAACTCCTTGATCTCCAGTTCGAATCTGGATGTCGCCTCCAATTTATATTCCAAGGTAGCTCAATGGTGGAGCAACCGGCTGTTAACCGGTAGGCTGTGGGTTCGAGCCCCACCCTTGGAGCCATGTATTGCCGAAGTGGCGGAACTGGCAGACGCACAGGACTTAAAATCCTGCGAAACTTATACTTTCGTACCGGTTCGATTCCGGTCTTCGGCACCACTTATTACAATATCGCGGGGTGGAGCAGTTGGTAGCTCGTCGGGCTCATAACCCGAAGGTCGAAGGTTCAAGTCCTTCCTCCGCAACCATTAAAAAACTTACAAAAAGTGTGCCAAACTAATATGGCTCCTTGGTCAAGCGGTTAAGACACCGCCCTTTCACGGCGGTAACAGGGGTTCGATTCCCCTAGGAGTCACTTTTATATGCGGGTGTAGCTCAATGGTAGAGTTCTGGCCTTCCAAGCCAGCTGTGAGGGTTCGATCCCCTTCACCCGCTCCAGAAGTGGGAGTATAGCTCAGCTGGGAGAGCATCTGCCTTACAAGCAGGGGGTCACAGGTTCGAGCCCTGTTACTCCCACCAATAAATGCGGCCTGGTAGTTCAGTTGGTTAGAATGCCAGCCTGTCACGCTGGAGGTCGAGGGTTCGAGCCCCTTCCAGGTCGCCATTAATACACACATGCTGGTGTGGCTCAACGGTAGAGCAGCTGACTTGTAATCAGCAGGTTGTAGGTTCGATTCCTATCACCAGCTCCACGTGGAGGATTTCCCGAGCGGCCAAAGGGGGCAGACTGTAAATCTGTTGTCACCGACTTCGGTGGTTCGAATCCACCATCCTCCACCAACAGAATAAACTAAAATGCGCGGATGTGGCGGAATTGGCAGACGCACTAGACTTAGGATCTAGCGCCTTTGGCGTGGGGGTTCGACTCCCTTCATCCGCACCAAGTTTATTTTTGAAATTTATCTGGTATGAACAGATTTAAGAGGGTCAAGATATGGCCCGAGCAGGGGAGTGTACTGAACGCTCACTATTAATATTGGGGATTAGCCAAGTCGGTAAGGCACATGACTTTGACTCATGCATCCGTGGGTTCGAGTCCCGCATCCCCAGCCAAATATAATTAATAATTTATGTGGAGAGGTGTCCGAGTGGTTTAAGGAGCTGGTCTTGAAAACCAGTGATGTCGTGAGGCACCGTGGGTTCGAATCCCACCCTCTCCGCCACTTTGCTAGATAGCTCAGTCGGTAGAGCAGGGGACTGAAAATCCCCGTGTCGGTGGTTCGATTCCGCCTCTAGGCACCATAGAGATATAATATGGCGGTATAGCTTAGTTGGCTAGAGCGTTCGGTTCATACCCGAAAGGTCACAGGTTCGAGTCCCGTTACCGCTACCAGCAACATGGACCATTAGCTCAGCTGGGAGAGCACCTGACTCTTAATCAGGGTGTCCAGGGTTCGAGCCCCTGATGGTCCATTTTTTTGTACAATTTTATAGTATGGCGACATAGCCAAGTGGTAAGGCAGTGGACTGCAACTCCTTGATCTCCAGTTCGAATCTGGATGTCGCCTCTATAGGAAAAACCTAGTTATTCATAATGAATATCTAGGTTTTTTTACTTCGTTAGGGACGTGTCCCTGTTGAGCTCGCAAAGCGTGCGAAACAATAAACCACCCGCTATGCGGGTGCGCGACAGATGTTATACAAAAAAAATCACCATTCCGTAGTATAATTGAATTGTTCAAGCTCAATAATACGAATAGGAAGGTGATTTTATGGCTAATAAAGCGAATAGCTTATCTCACACAAAATGGATGTGCAAATATCATATAGTGTTTACACCAAAATACAGGCGAAAAATAATATATAATCAGTATAAACAAAGTATAGGCCAAATTCTGAGACAATTATGTTCGTATAAAGGTGTAGAAATACTAGAAGGTCATCTTATGCCAGACCATGTACATATGCTAGTAAGTATACCACCTAAAATTAGTGTATCACAATTTATGGGTTATCTCAAAGGAAAAAGTGCACTAATGATATTTGACAAACACGCAAACTTAAAATATAAATTTGGAAATAGACATTTGGTCTGAAGGATACTATGTAAGTACGGTTGGATTGAATGAAGCAACTATAAAGAAGTATATTCAAGAACAGGAAAAACATGATATAGCCATGGATAAATTAAGTGTCAAAGAATATGAAGATCCCTTTAGGGATGGCAAGTAGTACAAATACCCTTTAAAGGGTGGCGACGAGTCAAAGGCCGAGCTTGAACAGAGTGAAAGCCAGCGCCTTTAGACGCTGGCCGGTAACCCTTGGGCTTATAGCCCTTGTGCAAACCACCCGTTGGACGGGTGGTCATGATTTTTTTAAAAAAAGTGCTTGACATACTTTATAGAAAGATGTATCATTGTATTAAAGAATTAGTACAACAATACAGTGATACAGAAAGGAGTTTGTATATGGCTTATGTTTTTGACAACAATATACCCCTTTATCTTCAGGTTATAGATATTATCAAAAAGAAGATTGTAGCGGGTGTATATCAGCCAGGCCAGCAGCTAGAGCCTGTAAGAGCCTTGGCAGGTGAATACGAGATTAATCCGAATACTATACAAAGGGCCCTACAGGAGCTAGAAAATCAGAATTTAGTATTTTCCCAGAGGACTAGGGGCAGGTTTGTAACAGATAATTTGGACTTGATTAAGGAAGAGAGGTACAAGATGAGTCAGGTTTTGATAAGAGAATCAATTGAGGCCCTATATTCACTTGGATTTGATAAGGAAGATATAGTGGAAGCGTACAAAAAGATATTATTTGAGGAGGAATAAGAGATGGCTATAAATAAGGAAGAGCTTATAAGCGAAAACACAGTATTATATGTAGACCAGGTAAGAAAATCATATGGAAAAAAGAGAGTTTTGAAAAATATGTCCTTTTCTATAGAAAAGGGAAAAATAGTTGGCTTCTTAGGACCAAACGGGTGTGGTAAGACGACACTTGTAAAGTTGATAAATGGTCTAATGCCAGTAACAGATGGTGTAATCCTGGTTGGGGGCAAGAAGATTGGTAAGGAAACAAAGGCCATGGTTTCCTACCTACCAGAGAGAACCTACCTTAATAATTGGATGAAGGTCAAGGATATTTTGGACTTCTTTGAGGACCTATTTGAAGACTTCGATAGACAGAGGGCAGAGCAGATGTTAAGCGATATGAAGATAGGCTTAAATGAAAAGCTGAAAAACCTGTCAAAGGGTACAAAGGAAAAGGTTCAGTTGGTTTTGGTTATGTCTAGGCAGGCAGACCTATATATCTTGGATGAGCCTATAGCTGGTGTTGACCCAGCTGCTAGGTCGTATATTATGAAGACAATTTTGACAAACTTGCCAGAGGAAAGCAGTCTTCTGATAGTTACACACCTGATCAGTGACATTGAGACAATATGTGATGAGGTTATCTTTGTAAATGACGGTAGTGTTGTACTACACGAGGAAACAGAGGCCTTGAGAGAAAAGTATGGCAAGTCTATAGATGCTATTTTTAGGGAGGAATTTAGATGTTAAGAAAGTTAGTAAAATATGAGTTAAAGTCAATATACAAGTTCTTTTTTGTCTTGTATGCAATTATAATAGCTGCTTCAATTACCTTTATTAGTACTATAAAGACATCCAGTGATGCTCTTGAGGTTTTAGGTTTCAGCTCTGGCCTACTGTGCATGTTTGGCATGATAGCGCTTAGTGTTGGTCTTTTGGTATTTACAATTACTAGGTTTAACCGCTCCCTATTAGGGGATGAGGGTTATCTAATGTTTACAATACCTACATCTACCCATAATATTATTTGGTCAAAGGCCATAGCTATTTTAATATTTAATTTATTATCAGTATTTGTGGTAGTCCTTGTAATGATATTAATAGCATACTTTATTGGTGACTTAAATTTTGCCCAGGCTTATACACAGTTGGGTGAATCTCTTAATATGCCAACTTCTGACTTTTTCAAAATTGTTTTTGAAAACCCTAGAATATACCTAGTTATAGTCCTAGCTATTGTACACATTTTAGTTTCAATAATATCTTCTACAATGCTGATATATGCATCGATTTCGTTCGGTCAGATGCCAGCATTTAAGAAGCATAAGAACATATCAGCTATAGGCTTCTTTGTTGTATTCTCTATAGTATCAGAGTATATAATGACAAAGCTTGGATACGCAGGACTTGATGCGATGTTTTCATCCTTCAATGCTAGATACTACAACCTACTTCAGAGTGTTGACCAGACAAATATTAGCCAGACAATGAATGACGTAATTGAAATAGCTACCCAGTATTCATCGCATTTCTTACTTTCATTCTTGGGCTTGTCTTTGATTGTATTGGCAGTAGAGTACATCATCACTTACTATATATTAGACAAGAAGCTAAACCTAGACTAGGAAGCTTGAGAGTATATGTAGTGACCTAGTAGAAACTATAACTTGTCTTAAAAACCAAGTATATAGAGCATGCAAGGGTCTTAGTAATATAGAAAGGCAAGATAGATATAGATATAATAATGTAAAGGCAAAGAAAGAAGTAAGTATAGAACAAAAATAATAAGGGGACTAGTTGATAGGAGTGTAAAAGCTCCTAAAACTAGTCCCTTTGTAATGTCTATCCTAGTGGTGGCATGAAGAGTGGTCCCCTTAGGCCGTTTTCTGTTGTTACACCTATTTTTATACCTAAGCCTCCTATTTAAGCATATAAGTTATCTATTGCTAGCAGGGTCACCTAAAGGATAGCCCTAGCTACATTCTACACTTAAATACAAAAAAAATCAAAAATACTCTTTACATATAGGAAGCAAGGGTTTATAATTATATAAAACAAACATATGAATGATTGTTCATATATTTGTTTTGAAATAGGGATTGAAACTAGGATATTATAAATAAAGATAAGTCCCAGGCTTAAAAGGAGGACAAGATGCCAGTTAAGAAGTTGACAGATGATAATATAGAGCTATGCCAAGAGTACTTTCTGCATGAGGATAGGCTTGAAGACGCAAGGGAAGGCAGTCCAACAGAGGAAATGGTATATGATTTGGTAGAGCTATTTAAGGTATTTGGAGATGTTACTAGGGTGAAGATAATATACGCCCTTTTGGAAAGTGAGATGTGTGTATGTGATATAGCAAGTCTACTTGATATGACTCAGTCTGCTATATCTCACCAGTTAAGGGTCTTGAAAAAGGCTAGGCTGGTCAAGTTTAGGAAGGAAGGCAAGACAGTTTTTATTCGCTAGACGACCAACATATAGACAAGATATTTAGCTTTGGTCTAGACCATATAAAGGAAATGTACTATTAGTGATTATTTTATTTTTTGAAATATTAGGAATGGAAGGTGTTAGTTATGACTAGAGTAGAAGTTACAATGGGGGGCCTAAATTGTGCCAACTGCGCAGGGATTATAGAGGAAAAGGTCAAGGCCAGGAAGGAGATAGATAGGGCCAACCTAAACTTTATAAATAAGAAGTTGACTGTAGATATAGGCGATGGATATGACCAGGACCAGGTGGTCGACCAGTTGATAAGTATAATCGACGATACAGAGCCAGGCTTGGATATAAGCCTAAAGCTGGCAGGAAGAACCGTGACTGCCGAAGACTTTAGGGCAGGTCTAAGCGACCAGACCGACAAGAACCATATAGAGGATGGCAAGTCAGAACGCGGACATGAGCATAAAGAATCAAATAGCTTTTTGATAGCAGCAATTATACTATATGCTGTAGCCATGATAGGTAATAGGCTTGGACTTCCATATCCGGCTTATCTGGCATTTTTAGCCGCCGCCTATATATTGTCTGGTAAGGATGTTATCCTGGCAGCAGTCAGAAATATAATAAAGGGTAATGCCTTGGATGAAAACTTTCTGATGACTGTTGCCACTTCAGGTGCGGCAGCCATAGGTGAATATCCTGAGGCTGTAGGTGTTATGCTATTCTATGGTGTGGGTGAAGCCTTAGAGGAATTGGCCGTAGGTAGGTCTAGAAGGAATATAGAGGCCTTGATGGATATAGCCCCACAGGTGGCCAACCTTATAGTTGACGGACAGGTAGTTGAGGTAAGACCAGAAGAGGTCAAGGTCGGTGACAGACTTCTAGTCAAGGTTGGAGAGAGGGGTTCCTCTTGATGGCCTTATAGTCAAGGGACAAAGCAGGCTCGATACATCTGCCATTACAGGTGAATCGGTTCTTAGGTCAGCCAGAGAGGGCGATGAGGTATTGTCAGGTGTCATCAATAAGGAGGCACTTATAGAGGTAGAGGTAACAAAGTTATACCAGGATTCTACTGTGGCTAGAATCTTGGATATGGTGGAAAATGCCAGCGCCAATAAGTCTAATACAGAGAACTTTATCAGTGTATTTGCCAAGTACTATACACCTATAGTAGTGGGTCTTGCTATAGCCATTATGCTATTGCCACCCCTTGTTGGGGGCCAGGATTTTAAAACTTGGCTGTATAGGGGTTTAATTTTCTTGGTAGTATCCTGCCCATGTGCCTTGGTATTATCTATACCTTTGACTTATTTCTCAGGTATAGGGCTTGCATCTTCAAAGGGTATCTTGGTCAAGGGTAGTAACTACCTTGATGCTTGATATCACTTAAGACTATAGTTTTTGATAAGACAGGAACTCTTACAGAGGGAGTATTCAAGGTAGTTAATATAAATAGGGCCGAAGGAGTGGATGAAAAGGACCTAATGGTATATGCTTGTATAGCGGAATCTTCATCTAACCACCCTATCGCCAAGTCTATACTTGCTTGGTGCCAAGAGGCTGGCCTAGCCAGGGACCTAGACAAGACTAGTCTTACTTCATATCAGGAAATACCAGCCCAGGGAATTAAGTTAGTTTACCAGGGGCAGGAAATCCTAGCTGGTAATGCCAGATTGATGGAAGCGGAAAATATAGATTATAGGGAAGTGAAAAATTCTTCAACAAAGGTATATATTGCAGTAGATTCGATATACAAGGGCTGTGTGGAAATAGCTGACCAGCTAAGACCAGGCATCAAGGCTGCCCTTGCAGACCTAAAGGGCTTGGGTGTAGAAAATTTGGTTATGCTTACAGGTGACAGTGAAGATGTAGCAAAAGAATTTTCAGACGACCTAGGGCTTACCGGCTACAAGGCAAACCTCCTTCCTAACCAAAAGGTGGAAATAGTTGAGGACCTGATGAAGGATATGCCAGACCAGGCCAAACTTGCCTTTATAGGTGATGGTATAAATGATGCTCCGGTAATAGCCAGGGCAGATGTGGGCTTGTCTATGGGCGGCATAGGATCTGATGCTGCAATAGAGGCCTCAGATATAGTAATAATGACAGATGAAATGGCCAAGCTACCAACGGCTATAAGGATATCTAGGATGACCAAGAAGATAGCATGGCAAAATATAATCCTTGCCATAGGAATAAAGATATTAGTCATGGTATTGGGTACTCTTGGTATAGCGAATATGTGGATGGCAATTTTTGCAGATGTTGGTGTAGCAGTCTTAGCGGTAATCAACTCCCTAAGGGTACTGGTCTACAAACCATAATAGAAAATTAAATATTCTCCTCTCTTCAGCTAATTATATAAGCCTATAAAAAATGAAAAACTTAAACATATAATTGTTTTGGTTTTTAGCTAGATATATTTAAAGCAATATGTTATACTACTATGGTGATTTTACGAGAAGAGAGGAGATTTTTTTTGCAAGTTGTTTTTACTAATGTTCTGATATTATTTATGCTCCTATTTTTGGGCTACCTAATAGGTATAAAGAAGATAGTTGCACATTCATCTATCAATGATCTTACAAATCTGGTAGTGGACGTGAGTATGCCGTGTACAATCGCCCTATCAATGGTTAGACCCTTTGATGCTAGGTTATTGGGTGATGCTATAAAGGTAATGGTGGCAATTTTAATATTCCAGCTAGTCCTATCTGGCCTAGCCTATTATGCTACTAAAATTTTGAAAGTAAATACTAGCAAGTCAGGTAGCTGGATATTCGCTCTGGTATTTTCTAATAATGCCTTTTGTTGGATACCCTCTTATGTATGCCCTATATGGCAATGATGGTCTTTTCCTTATGGCCATGGGTAATGTAGTACAGAATGTCTTAATATTTTCTTTAGGTATAAAGCTTATAACTTTAAACTACAACCTAAAGGACCACATAAGGCTTAGGCATATAATCTTCACTAAGCAGAATATAGCTGTAGTAGTAGGTATGTTTATATTCTTTCCTACAGATACCAATACCAGAGCCTGTCCTTACCCTAGTAACATATGTTGCCAACCTAACAGTTCCGCTATCAATGATGGTAGTTGGCATGTCCCTATCAAGGTATGATGTTAGGAATATGTTCACAGACAAGGAGGCCTACAGGTTGACGATAATCAGGATGGTTTTACTACCCCTTGTGATGGTAGTTATATTTAAGGTTCTGGGAATAAATGCAAACCAAAACCTACCATTGGCAATATTGTTCTTTCACAGCAGCCTTGCCTTCGCCAGCCTTTACCACTATAATGGCTGAGAGATATAATACTAGTATAGAATTTTCGTCAAAGTGTGTTTTCTTGACGACTGTACTCAGCATATTGACTGTGCCTATACTGGCAGGATTGTTATAATATAAACTAAGTAATTATTTAAACTTTTATTGTCAGGAGCTAGGCTTTGTGATATTATAGGTTTAGAAAATTAAATAAGAAGGGGAGCTGATAAATCGGCTGAGAAAAGGATGTGAGCCTTGACCCTAGAACCTGATTTGGATAATGCCAACGTAGGAAGAATATATAATAGGATTATTAAGCATGTACCAAAGGGTGCATGTTTTTTTATTTCCTGGAAACTTAATAATTGTTCAGGAGGGATTGAAATGAAGAAAGTTCTGACCATTGCTGGCTCAGACTCTAGTGGAGGGGCTGGCATTCAAACCGATCTGAAAACATTTGCAGCCATAGGAGTATATGGTATGTCAGCCATTACTGCTATAACCGCCCAAAACACCTTGGGTGTCATGAGGGTAGAAAGGGTTTCTGCATCTATGGTTAAGGACCAAATAAGGGCCGTATTTGAGGATATAGAGGTGGATGCAGTCAAGATAGGTATGCTGTCTGAAATCGATATTATAGAAGCTGTGAGGGATTGCATGGACATATACAGGCCACCATTTGTGGTCTTAGACCCTGTAATGGTATCGACATCAGGCTTTGACCTGCTTAATAGTCAGGCCAAGAGGGCCTTACTAGAAGGCTTAATACCACTTGTAGACCTGATTACACCCAATCTGGCAGAAGCTGCCTGCATATTAAATCTTATAGGTAGAGGGGGGCTTCTGATAGACTCCTGTGAAAGTATGGAAGAGGCTGGTAGGCTAATCTTGGGACATACCGGAAAGAATGTCTTGGTAAAAGGGGGGCATCTCTTAGACAGACCTTGCGATGTTTTAGTTACGGCCGATGCTAGGGTATACAGGTATGACCACCAAAGAATAGAAACAAAAAATACTCATGGGACAGGATGCACACTTTCGTCAGCCATAGCAGCCAATGTGGCCAAGGGGTATGGCCTAGAAGAGTCTGTATCTAGGGCCAAGGATTTTATAAGCATGGCCATAGAAAACTCCTTAGACATAGGAAGGGGATGCGGGCCTACAAATCCGATGGGAGAAATATACAGAAGTCTAGGTATGGTTTGAGACCAAGGTATGGTTTGAGACCAAGGTTTGTTTGTATAAGGCAAGAGATTAAAAATGAATTAGCAGGGAGGTGCTGAATTTGAATAAGGAAAGCTTGATAGAGGACCTATGTGAGGCCATAGTAAAGCTAAGGGAGAAAAAGCCCCTAATAGAGCAGGTGACAAATTACGTAACAATCAATGATTGTGCCAATGTGACCCTGGCCATAGGGGCATCACCAGTAATGGGGGATGGATTTGAAGAGGTCGACCAGATGACTAGAATTTCAGATGCTCTTGTATTAAATTATGGTATTATAAATGGGGCATCCCTTAAAACTATGATAAAGGCTGGAAAGACTGCAAATGACCACAATATAGGCATAGTTTTAGACCCTGTTGGGGTAGGGGCAACACAGTTTAGAAATGAGGCAATAGTAGACCTTCTAGCAGAGGTACAGCCTACTATCATAAAGGGTAATGCCTCTGAGATAATGTCACTTTCAGGCATGGATACCAAGTCAAAGGGGGTTGACTCCAGCGCGGACAGCCTTGAGGCTATTGATGCAGCCCTTAAGGTTGCAAGAGACCATAGGTGTGTATGTGCTGTTACAGGTAGGATAGATATAATCACAGATGGAAGGTACCTAGTCAAAATATATAATGAGTCTGACCTTCTTTCGTATATTACAGGTACTGGTTGTATGATTACATCCTTGGCTGCCAGCTTTTTAGGAGGGGGTGCTAGCCCTCTAGTGAGTGCAGTTGGTGGAATCCTGGCCATGTCCATAGCGGGTGAAGAGGCAGCTGTCAGAGAAAGTGAAGAAAATAATGGAATTGCTAGCTATAGGGAAGATGTAATGAACAACATATATAAGTTCAACCAATACTCCATTAGAGACCTAGCCAAGATAGAGGTAGAAAAGGTAGAGTACAAGTATCCTATTTACCTGGTAACAGATGAAAAGGCCTGTAAGGGCAAGGACTTTTATAAATCAGTTGAGGCCAGTATCATGGGTGGTGCAAGGATAGTCCAGCTAAGGGAAAAGGATATGGATACTAGGGACTTTTACGAGAGGGCCCTCAGGCTAAAAGAAATCTGCCACAAGCACGGAGTTGATTTTGTGATTAATGACAGGTTAGATATAGCCCTGGCAGTAGATGCTGATGGGGTCCACCTGGGCCAGTCGGATATGACAATTCAGATGGCCAAGAAGATCATAGGTCATAAGAAGATAGTAGGCATATCTGCCAAATATGGAAGAGGCCCTAGAGGCTCAAAAGTATGGGGCAGACTATATAGGGGTTGGGGCAATTTTTGCAACAGATACCAAGAAGGACTCAGGGCTTGTAGATTTAGATACTATAAGAGAGATGACAGATAAAATCCACATACCAGTTTTGGCCATAGGGGGAATTGGTCTGGGCAAGGTAGACTACCTAAGGGGCACATGTATAGATGGTATATGCGCCATATCAGATATACTTGGGGCGGATGATCCTGAAGCAAGGACCAGGGTCCTATTAGAGGAGTTTAGGTCTATAGGCATTTAGACCCTCTACAAGATTGATAATGAGTAAATAATTTAACCTATATTAATATAGAAGAAAGAGGAGAAAAACAAATTATGTATAAGACACAGATGGAAGCAGCAAAAAAGGGCATACTAACTGACCAGATGAAGAGGGTGGCTCAAAAGGAGTATATGGATCCACAGTTATTGATGGAGAGGGTAGCCCAGGGTAAGATAGCCATACCCGCAAATGTAAACCACAAGAGCCTATTAGCAGAGGGTGTAGGACTTGGTCTTAGTACTAAGATAAATGTAAATCTTGGTATATCAAGAGACTGTCCAGATGTAGACAAGGAGTTGGAAAAGGTAAAGAAGGCAATAGATATGAAGGCTGAAGCAATCATGGACCTATCTTCATTCGGTAAGACAGAGGAGTTCAGGAAGAAGCTGATAGCCATGTCATCTGCCATGATAGGTACGGTGCCTGTTTACGATGCAATTGGCTTCTATGACAAGGAGCTAAAGGACATAACAGCGGATGAATTTCTTGATGTAGTTAGGAAGCATGCTAAGGATGGTGTAGACTTTGTAACTATCCACGCTGGTATGAACAGGGAGGCAATGAAGGTATTTAAGAGAAATAAGAGAATCACAAATATAGTATCTAGGGGTGGGTCTCTAATGTATGCATGGATGGAATTAAATGATGCAGAAAATCCATTCTATGAAAGGTATGATGAGCTACTTGAAATATGTCAGGAATACGACTTGACCTTGAGTCTAGGCGATGCCCTAAGGCCAGGCTGTATAGATGATGCTACAGATGCTTGCCAGATAAAGGAGTTGACTACTTTAGGTGAATTGACATTAAGGGCCTGGGACAAGAATGTCCAAGTAATGATAGAGGGTCCTGGCCATATGGCAATAGATGAAATTGAGGCCAATGTAAAGTTAGAAAAAAGGCTTTGTCATGAAGCTCCATTTCTATGTACTTGGTCCTATCGTTACAGATGTTGCACCTGGTTATGACCATATTACATCTGCCATTGGGGGAGCCATTGCTGCAGCTGCCGGCGTTGACTTCCTATGCTATGTAACTCCGGCTGAACACCTTAGACTACCTGACCTTGATGACATGAAGGAGGGTATAATAGCCACTAAGATAGCTGCCCATGCTGCAGACATCGCCAAAAAAATACCTCATGCAAGAGACTGGGACAACATGATGGCCAAGGCAAGGGCTGATATAGACTGGGAGGCCATGTTTGACCTGGCTATGGATGGAGAAAAGGCGAGAAAGTATAGGGCTGAATCTACACCAGAGCATCATGATACCTGTACTATGTGTGGAAAGATGTGCTCCATGAGAACTATGAAGAAGATAATGTCAGGTGAGGACCTAAATATACTTAGGGACTAAAAACAAACACGTAATTAGGACGATTAGTAGCTAAGAACGGCCTATAATTAAATAGGCTAGTGATTAATAGTATGTCTAGAATGAAGGAAATTAGTGACTAATAGTAAACAAATAAACTAGTATAATATTTAGCCAATTGTATTATATATAAAAAAGAGACTGGCCGTAACTGACCCCTAAGAGTAGAACACCAAGAATCAATTATTTGGAGGTAGGTTAAATGAGGCGGTCTCTTTTTGTGTCTATCGATCCTATATTAATGACCAGAAAAGGGAGGAAAAGTAGGAATATAGCTAATACGTACGGTTTGCTCAAATCAAAGCTAGCTTTTTTGAAAGAATTTAAAAAAACTTTTAAATATGTGTTGACAAGTAATTCTAAAAGTGTTATTATTAATGAGTCGTCAAAAACGACATAATGAACTTTGAAAATTGAACAGCAGGTTAATTCAATGAGTCCTTTTAGGACAATTGATTAATCGTTTAAACCATGTAAGACAAACTTACTTGATTTAAACCACAAACAAACCAAGCCAGATATTTTAGAGATAACAATAGTCTGAGCACAGTAACAAATTTTTTATGAGAGTTTGATCCTGGCTCAGGATGAACGCTGGCGGCGTGCCTAACACATGCAAGTCGAGCGAGGGTTTGCTCAGTATTGAGTATTCTAAGTCTAGAATGTTCAATTCTGAGCAAAACCAAGCGGCGGACGGGTGAGTAACGCGTGGGTAACCTGCCCTATACACATGGATAACATACTGAAAAGTTTACTAATACATGATAATATATATTTGCGGCATCGCAGATATATCAAAGTGTTAGCGGTATAGGATGGACCCGCGTCTGATTAGCTAGTTGGTGAGATAACTGCCCACCAAGGCGACGATCAGTAGCCGACCTGAGAGGGTGATCGGCCACATTGGAACTGAGACACGGTCCAAACTCCTACGGGAGGCAGCAGTGGGGAATATTGCACAATGGGCGAAAGCCTGATGCAGCAACGCCGCGTGAACGATGAAGGTCTTCGGATCGTAAAGTTCTGTTGCAGGGGAAGATAATGACGGTACCCTGTGAGGAAGCCCCGGCTAACTACGTGCCAGCAGCCGCGGTAATACGTAGGGGGCTAGCGTTATCCGGATTTACTGGGCGTAAAAGGGTGCGTAGGTGGTCCTTCAAGTCGGTGGTTAAAGGCTACGGCTCAACCGTAGTAAGCCGCCGAAACTGGAGGACTTGAGTGCAGGAGAGGAAAGTGGAATTCCCAGTGTAGCGGTGAAATGCGTAGATATTGGGAGGAACACCAGTAGCGAAGGCGGCTTTCTGGACTGCAACTGACACTGAGGCACGAAAGCGTGGGTAGCAAACAGGATTAGATACCCTGGTAGTCCACGCTGTAAACGATGAGTACTAGGTGTCGGGGGTTACCCCCCTCGGTGCCGCAGCTAACGCATTAAGTACTCCGCCTGGGGAGTACGCACGCAAGTGTGAAACTCAAAGGAATTGACGGGGACCCGCACAAGTAGCGGAGCATGTGGTTTAATTCGAAGCAACGCGAAGAACCTTACCTAAGCTTGACATCCCTCGGACAGGTGTTTAATCACACCCTTCCTTCGGGACTGAGGTGACAGGTGGTGCATGGTTGTCGTCAGCTCGTGTCGTGAGATGTTGGGTTAAGTCCCGCAACGAGCGCAACCCTTGTCTTTAGTTGCCAGCATTCAGTTGGGCACTCTAGAGAGACTGCCAGGGATAACCTGGAGGAAGGTGGGGATGACGTCAAATCATCATGCCCCTTATGCTTAGGGCTACACACGTGCTACAATGGGTGGTACAGAGGGTTGCCAAACCGTGAGGTGGAGCCAATCCCTTAAAGCCATTCTCAGTTCGGATTGTAGGCTGAAACTCGCCTACATGAAGCTGGAGTTACTAGTAATCGCAGATCAGAATGCTGCGGTGAATGCGTTCCCGGGTCTTGTACACACCGCCCGTCACACCACGGGAGTCGGAAACACCCGAAGCCGATTATCCAACCGCAAGGAGGAAGTCGTCGAAGGTGGCGTCGATAACTGGGGTGAAGTCGTAACAAGGTAGCCGTATCGGAAGGTGCGGCTGGATCACCTCCTTTCTAAGGAGAATTACCTGCTGTTCAATTTTGAAGGTTCATTAGAATCTTCAAAAGATTGTACTTTGAAAACTGAATACTAGTGATAATTATACAATGACATCTATTTAATATCCTAACGGATATAAATAAAATGAGAGAAAACTCATTAAAAAACAACCAATTATTCTTTAACAGTCTAGAAATAGACTATAGAAAAATCTCAATTAATAACTTAAAGGTCAAGTTATTAAGGGTGTAGGGCGGATGCCTTGGCACTAGGAGCCGATGAAAGACGTGATAAGCTGCGATAAGCTTCGGGGAGTGGCACATACACTTTGATCCGGAGATTTCTGAATGAGGAAACTCACTTGGAGTAATGTCCAAGTATCCATAGGTGAATACATAGCCTATGGAGGGAACTCAGGGAACTGAAACATCTAAGTACCTGAAGGAAGAGAAAGAAATTCGATTCCGCTAGTAGCGGCGAGCGAACGCGGAAGAGCCCAAACCAAGTCAGTTTACTGATTTGGGGTTGCGGACATATCTTAAGGAAAGGTTATTGCGAGTAGAATAGGTCTGGAAAGACCAACCACAGAGGGTAAAAAGTCCCGTATACAAAGCCAAGAAAGTTCTTGATATGATCCAGAGTACCACGAGACACGTGAAACCTTGAGGGAAGCAGGGGGACCACCCCCAAGGCTAAATACTACCTAGTGACCGATAGCGAATAGTACCGTGAGGGAAAGGTGAAAAAGAACCCCGGGAGGGAGTGAAATAGAACCTGAAACCCCTACACTTACAAGCTGTGGGAGCGCATTATTCGCGTGACCGCGTACTTTTTTTGTAGAACGGGCCAACGAGTTACGTTATGTGGCAAGGTTAAGCACTTAAGGTGTGGAGCCGAAGCGAAAGCGAGTCTTAACTGGGCGCCATAGTCACATGACGTAGACCCGAAACCGGGCGACCTACCCATGAGCAGGATGAAGCGAAAGTAAAATTTCGTGGAGGTCCGAACCCACGTACGTTGAAAAGTGCGGGGATGACTTGTGGGTAGCGGTGAAATTCCAATCGAGCTCGGAGATAGCTGGTTCTCCCCGAAATAGCTTTAGGGCTAGCCTTGAAATTTAGAGATGTGGAGGTAGAGCACTGAATGTCCTAGGGGGTATTGCACTTACCGAAGACTATCAAACTCCGAATGCCATTATCTTTTGTTCAGGAGTCAGACTATGGGTGATAAGGTTCATAGTCGAAAGGGAAAGAGCCCAGACCGTCAGCTAAGGTCCCTAAATGTATGTTAAGTGGTAAAGGATGTGGGATTGCACAGACAACCAGGATGTTGGCTTAGAAGCAGCCACTCATTTAAAGAGTGCGTAATAGCTCACTGGTCGAGTGATCCTGCGCCGAAGATTTCCGGGGCTAAAACATACTACCGAAGCTACGGCATCATATGATGATGGGTAGGGGAGCTTCCCATGCAGGCTGAAGCGATACCGTAAGGAGTCGTGGACAGTATGGGAGAGAGAATGTTGGCATGAGTAGCGAGATGAGGGTGAGAATCCCTCAGGCCGTAAACCCAAGGTTTCCAGGGGAAGGTTCGTCCTCCCTGGGTTAGTCGGGACCTAAGCTCAGGCCGAAAGGCGTAGGCGATGGACAACAGGTTGAGATTCCTGTACTACCGATAATCGTTTGAGAGAAGGGATGACACAGTAGGATAAGCTGAGCACACTGTTGGTTAAGTGTGTCTAAGCGTTGAGGCAGACTAGATAGGCAAATCCGTTTAGTTAATGCTGGGGCGCGATGGGGAGCGAAACTAAGTAGCGAAGCAGCTGATTTCACACTGTCGAGAAAAGTCTCTATCGAGATTAAAGGTACCCGTACCGCAAACCGACACAGGTGGGTGAGGAGAGTATCCTAAGGCCAGCGAGAGAACTGTTGTTAAGGAACTCGGCAAAATGACCCCGTAACTTAGGGATAAGGGGTGCCCCAGCAATGGGGCCGCAGAGAATTGGCCCAAGCGACTGTTTACCAAAAACATAGGTTTCTGCTAAGTCGCAAGACGATGTATAGGAGCTGACGCCTGCCCGGTGCTGGAAGGTTAAGGGGATCTGTTAGAGCAATCGAAGCAGTGATCTTAAGCCCCAGTAAACGGCGGCCGTAACTATAACGGTCCTAAGGTAGCGAAATTCCTTGTCGGGTAAGTTCCGACCCGCACGAAAGGCGTAACGATTTGGGCACTGTCTCAACAACAGACTCGGTGAAATTGTAATCCCGGTGAAGATGCCGGGTACCTGCGACAGGACGGAAAGACCCCATGGAGCTTTACTGTAGCTTGACATTGGGTTTCGATACTACATGTACAGGATAGGTGGGAGACTAAGAAATCAGGGCGTCAGTTTTGATGGAGTCACCCTTGGGATACCACCCTTGTAGTATTGGGACTCTAACCATAGGCCATGAATCTGGTCTTGGGACACTGTCTGGTGGGCAGTTTGACTGGGGCGGTCGCCTCCCAAAAGGTAACGGAGGCGCTCAAAGGTTCCCTCAGTACGGTCGGAAATCGTACGAAGAGTGTAAAAGGCAAAAAGGGAGCTTGATTGCAAGACATACAGGTCGAGCAAGGTAGAAATACGGACTTAGTGATCCGGTGGTTCTGAGTGGAAGGGCCATCGCTCAACGGATAAAAAGCTACCCTGGGGATAACAGGCTTATCTCCCCCAAGAGTCCACATCGACGGGGAGGTTTGGCACCTCGATGTCGGCTCATCACATCCTGGGGCTGTAGTTGGTCCCAAGGGTTGGGCTGTTCGCCCATTAAAGTGGTACGCGAGCTGGGTTCAGAACGTCGTGAGACAGTTCGGTCCCTATCCGTCGCAGGCGTAGGAAATTTGAGAAGATCTGTCCTTAGTACGAGAGGACCGGGATGGACATACCTCTGGTGTACCAGTTGTTCTGCCAAGGGCATGGCTGGGTAGCTATGTATGGAAGGGATAAGCGCTGAAAGCATCTAAGCGCGAAGCCAACTTCAAGATAAGATTTCCCACCGCAAGGTTAAGATCCCAGGAAGACTACCTGGTTGATAGGTCAGAGGTGTAAGTGCAGCAATGTATGTAGCTTACTGATACTAATAGATCGAGGACTTGACCAAGGGTATCATTGGATATCACTAGAATTCAGTTTTGAGAGTATAATCTCAAATAATATGGTTACTATAGCAAGGAGGATACACCTGTTCCCATTCCGAACACAGAAGTTAAGCTCCTTAGCGCTGAAGGTACTTGGTGGGAAGCTGCCTGGGAGAATAGGACGTAGCCATGTGACTAGGCTCTAGTTTTTACTAGGGTCTTTTTTGTGCCTATATTTAGGGATGATAGTTTATGTGAAAGTGATCTCTTAGTAATAGTCTACTTATATGAAATTAATCATCTAGTAAGAGTGTATTTATCATTAGCATCTACTATAGGACTAAGATGAAAACAAACAAAAATTAACGAACAATATAAATGAAGAGTTGATGAATATTCGAAATAATTCATGTCATAAATTTGACAGATTAATGCAAGGTAAACACTAGAAACAGCAAATAATAGGCTATATATTGGATAAAAATAGTGAGAAAATAGGATAAAATTGACAGATGAACTTAAAAAAATATTGCAATTTTACTAAATCTAGCAAAAATTTAAAACCATATAAAAAGTCAAGAATTAAGCTAAAAATATTGGGAAAAACCTTTATTTATATATGGAATGTACGTATTACAAGCCTTTAATAATTAGGAATTGCCTTATAAATCATTATTTTATAAAAAATTTGATTTTAGGTATTTAAAATAAACCGAAACTGGTATATAATAGAGGTATTAAATTTAAAAATAAAGTGGAGGTTGACATATGCTTAAAAAGTTTAATAAAGTTTTGGTAGCCAACAGAGGCGAAATTGCCATAAGAATCTTCAGAGCCTGTGCAGAGTTGCAGATTAGGAGTGTTGGTATATATAGTGAAGAAGATAAGTACGCCCTATTCAGAACTAAGGCAGATGAATCTTACCTTATAGGCGAAGGCAAGGGACCAGTAGATGCTTATTTGGACATAGATGGAATCATAGCCCTAGCTAAGAAGAAAAAGGTAGATGCTATCCATCCTGGTTATGGATTCTTGTCTGAAAATGCAGAGTTTGCTAGGAAGTGTGAAGAAAACGGAATCACATTTATAGGGCCAGACTCTTCTATAATGGAAAAGCTTGGTGACAAGATAAATTCAAAGATTGTTGCACATGAGGCAAACGTACCTACAATTCCAGGTGTTGAAAAGGCCCTAAAGACTGTAAAGGAGGCCAAGGCTGTAGCTGAAAAGATAGGCTACCCAGTAATGGTTAAGGCATCTAACGGTGGTGGCGGTAGAGGTATGAGAATCGTACGCCGTGTAGAAGATCTTGAAATAGAGTTTGAAAATGCAAGAAGTGAATCAAGAAAGGCATTTGGAGAAGACCTTATATTTATAGAAAAGTATATAGAAGACCCTAAGCATATAGAAGTTCAGGTTCTTGGTGACAAGTACGGAAATATCGTCCACTTATATGAAAGAGATTGTTCTGTTCAGAGAAGGCACCAGAAGATTATAGAATTTGCTCCAGCATTTCTCTAGATCCTGATGTAAGAGAAAGAATTTGTCAGGATGCAGTTAGAATAGCTAAGCATGTTGGCTACTCTAATGCGGGTACTCTAGAATTCTTGGTAGACAAAAATGGAGACTACTATTTTATAGAAATGAATACTAGAGTTCAGGTTGAACACACAGTAACAGAGGAAGTTACAGGTATAGATATAGTACAGAGTCAGATTCTAATTGCAGAAGGCTGCAAGTTATCTGACCCAGAAATCAATATACAGAGTCAGGATGATGTACAGGTAAGGGGATATTCTATCCAGTGTAGAATTACAACAGAAGACCCAAAGAAGGGCTTCATGCCAGATACAGGAAAGATTCAGGTATATAGGTCTGGTTCAGGGTCTGGTATCAGACTAGATGGAGGTAATGGATTCACAGGTGCGGTTATCAGCCCATACTATGACTCTCTGCTAGTAAAGACTATTTCTTACGATAGAACATTTAGGGGGTGCTATCAACAAGATGGTAAGGTCTATAAAGGAAATGAGAGTTAGGGGAGTAAAGACTAATGTTGGATTCCTAGTAAATGTACTACTAGACCCAAGATTTATAGCAGGAGAATGCTCTACAAAGTTTATAGATGAAAACCCAGAATTATTTGATATTGAAGAAAGTAAGGACAGGGGAACTAAGTTACTTAAGTTTATAGGTAACGTAGTAGTTAATGAAAACAAGTGTGAAGAAAGAAGGGTATTTGATACCCTATATGAGCCAAGGATTAGAGAAATTGCCAAGGTTGAGGGTAGCAGGGATAAGTTGCTAAGACTAGGTAAGAAGGCCTATATAGAAGAAATAAAGAATGAAAAGAAGCTTCTATTTACTGATACTACGATGAGAGACGCCCACCAGTCATTGATAGCGACTAGGTTTAGAACCTTTGACTTGATGAATATAGCTGAGGCTACTGAGCACTACCAGAAGGATATGTTCTCTTTAGAAATGTGGGGTGGAGCAACATTTGACGTTGCCTACAGGTTCCTTAAGGAGTCTCCATGGACTAGACTACATAGGTTGAGAGAAGCAATACCGAGCATCAACTTCCAGATGCTATTGAGAGCATCGAACGGTGTTGGCTATAAAAACTATCCAGACAATGTAATTGCCGAATTTATTAAGGAGAGTGCAAACTCTGGTATAGACGTATTTAGGATATTCGACTCATTAAACTGGACAGAAAACATGAAGCAATCGATGGCTACAGCCCAGGAAACTGGTAAGATAGTAGAGGCAGCTATGTGTTATACAGGAGATGTCCTTGACCCAGACAAGACTAAGTATACTATAGACTACTATGTGAATATGGCTAGGGAATTAGAAGCAGCTGGTTCAGATATCATAGGTATAAAGGATATGGCTGGTCTATTAAAGCCATATGCTGCATATGAATTAATCAGGGCACTAAAGGAAAATGTAAAGGCCCCAATTCACCTACATACACATGATACTAGTGGTAATGGTGTTGCCACACTACTAATGGCTTCACAGGCAGGAGTAGATATAGTAGATGCAGCCCTAGAGTCAATGGCAGGTATAACTTCACAGCCATCACTAAATGCTATAATAGAAGGCTTGAAGTTTACAGACAGGGACCCTCATATAGATATGTTTGGCTACAATGAGCTAGGCAAGTACTATAGGGACCTAAGAAAGATTTACTACAAGTTTGAAAGTGACCTTACTAACTCAAATGCTGAAATCTATGACTTTGAAATACCAGGTGGCCAGTACACTAACTTGAAGCCACAGGCAGATGCTCTAGGTCTAGTAAATAGGTTTGAAGAAGTTAAGGAAAACTATAAGGTTGCCAACAGGGTAGTTGGAGATATAATCAAGGTTACTCCATCATCAAAGGTAGTAGGAGACTTAGCTATATTCATGACTAAAAACAACCTTACAGAAGAAAATATATTAGAAGAAGGTAAGAACTTATCATTCCCAGACTCACTAGTTGACTACTGCAAGGGTATGATTGGTCAGCCAGCAGGTGGAGTACCAAAGGGACTTCAGGAAGTTGTTCTAAAGGGAGAACCTGCTATTACTGCTAGACCGGGTTCACTATTGCCATCAGAAGACTTTGATGCTATTAAGGAGCACATAAAGAATGACCTTGGAATAGAAAATCCAACTCAGATGCAGGCCCTAAGCTATGCCCTATATCCAAAGGTATTTGATGACTATGTAAACCACGTTAAGGACTTTAATGATGTAAGTGAGCTTGAATCTGACGTATTCTTCTACGGTCTAAACATTGGCCAGGAATGCGAGGTAGAGATAGAAGAAGGTAAGAACTTAACTATAAAGCTAGTGGATATTGGAGAGCCTAAGGAAGATGGAATGAGGACTCTAACATTCGAGCTTAATGGTATGCTAAGAGATGTGGATATTAAGGATAACAACTATACAGGCCTAATCAAGAGCGTTGAAAAGGCTGATATGAATGATCCTTACCAGATTGGTGCATCTATACCAGGTAAGGTGGTTAAGTTATTAGTTAAGAAGGGCGATGAAGTAGAGGTCAATCAGCCTCTAATAGTAATTGAAGCCATGAAGATGGAGACTAACATAGTTGCTAAGTCTGCAGGTGTTATTAACGACATAAAGGTTGCTGTAAATGACATGGTAGTAGACAAGCAGTTACTAATTCAGCTAGATCCAATTGATTAGAGTGTATGATAATATTTAGCGTTGGTGAGAGAAAAAATTCTCTCCCAACGCTAAATTTTTTGCAAAAAAACAGGAACACATATCAAATCTCATGTATAATTTGAATCGCACAAAATAAAAAAAGGAGAATTTTCTGAAAATATGGTTGACATTTTATAGTATATATGATACACATAAATAAAAAAATCTTTATAACTAAATTGGCCAGTTTGTAAATAAATTGTAAGGAGAGGTTTTTATGGAGTATATAAATCCTCAAAGGTATAAGGGCGATATAAATATTATTTATCATGTTTAAGCCAATATGAAAATAAAATTAAAGTTAAAAAGTTATAAGTAAGTAGGTTTAAATTATTAGAAAAGGATTGTCAACTATGAATAATAAATTTAATATTTGCCTAGCAATAATGCAAATAATTGCTGGTATTCTTGGAGCTGTGGTTTTTTTAAAAAGTTTTCTAAATTATGGCGAAGTGACAATAACAATGACTATTATATCATTTTTTACGATGGTGTTTGGTTTAGCTCAAGGATTAAGAAGTCTCTACACCATGTACAAACATTGATAAAAAGGGCTCTATATCAAATAACGTTGGTGATAATTTAAATCAATAAAATCTATTAAATTATGCGGCAGCATCCATAGCAAACTGATAACTATGGATGTTGCCCTTTTGTATTTTATACCTTTCCATTAGCATTATCCTTGCCTTAAAATTCCGGTTGTATAATATTTTGCTTAATTATATAATCAAGGTTAAGAATCAAAGGAAATCAATGTTTAACTTGTTATTGCAATTAAGGGGATTTTAGATATAAAAAAATAAAAAAAATATTTTTGAAATATTTGAATCTAAAGTATACTTGCGTAGCAATACAATATTTGTTATTATTATTATTATATAAATAGTGCTATTGTATAGTATCTATTAGAGCTCTTAGAGAGAAGTTTGATTTTTTTGAGGGGGATACTATAATAGATTATAGAAGGTTTTGGTAACAAAGGAGGTTTTACTATGAAGAACAAGGTTATTAAACTTATATTAGCAACATCATTGGTAGCTGCAATATCATTACCATCTGTATCATCAGCTATACCTAGAGATGGTTGGCAGAAATCTTCAAACGGTTGGAGTTATTATTCTGGTGGTTCTCAGCTAGAAAATACTTGGAAGAAGATAAAGGGTAAGTGGTACTTTTTTGATGGCAGTGGAAAGATGAAAACAGGCTGGCTTTTTGATCGTTCATATCAGAGATGGTACTATTTCAACCCTGGTGGGGATATGAAGACTGGGTGGGTCAAGTCTGCCAACCAGTGGTATTTTATGAGGCAAAATGGCCAAATGGCTGAAAGTGGCTGGGCAAAGTACAAGGGAGATTTCTACTATTTTGGTATAGATGGAAGAATGAGATTTGATGCCTGGATAAGTGCTTTTCCAGAAGAAAAGAAATCAGATGTAGAGAAGTATGCCAAGGAAGGTTTGTCTTATTCTCGTTACTATGTAGATAAGGATGGTAAATATGTGGCATCTGCTAATGGAACATACAAGGGAGAAATAGGTCAGTGGAAGGATACAAAGGAAGGCAAGTTCTTTATACTTAGTGATGGAACAGTGGCTAATGGACCAACTTTTATAGACGGAAAGCTGTACTTGTTACTACCAGAATTAAAAATAGGTTATAGCTATGCTGAAGATATTGGCTATAGCTACACCGACCAGGATGGTGTATTCCAAAATAAGGAAAACTTGAAGTTTGATAAGGATGGAAAGGCAATCGCTAAAAATGGTGATAAGTTGTTTGAAAATAAGGAAACAGGAAAGATTGAGATACTAAAATAAGTATTTAAAATAGGTTGTATGATATTTGGCGTTGGTGAGAGAAAAAGTTCTCTCCCAACGCTAAATTTTTGCAAAAAATATGTCTGGTCTGATTTTGATTAGTAGGCTAAAGATAGAAATATGCTTAGGATAAATATGGTATAATTTAAATTAGAACATTTACAATTTACTGAGAAGGGGGTGCTATAAAAGTTATGAAGGTTAAAAAAAGACTTGAGGACTTAAGGGACTTAATGAATGAACATCAGATAGACATATACTTGGTGCCTACTGCTGACTACCACAATAGTGAGAATGTAGGTAGGTACTTTATGGAGAGGGCCTATATAAGCGGTTTTACAGGTTCTGCTGGTAGTGTTCTAGTAGGTAAAGACTGGGCAGGACTATGGACAGATGGTAGGTACTTTTTGCAGGCAAAAGACCAACTGGAGGGGTCTGGTATAGACCTATACAGGATGGGGCAAGAAGGTGTGCCTAGCCTTGAAGGATTTTTAGAGGACAAGCTGGGTCGAGGGGAAAGACTGGCCTTTGATGGAAGATGTGTGACCTATGGACAAGGACTGGTCCTGGAGAAAATAGTAGCTGAAAATAAGGGAAGCCTAGTCTATGACCTAGACCTGATAGACCAGGTATGGGCGGATAGGCCACCTATGGCTAGGGAGCCCATATTTGAGCTACAAGTTAAGTATGCTGGTGAATCCAGGGCAGACAAGCTAGGAAGACTTAGGTCAGCTATGGAAAATATAGGGGCTGATTGTCATATTATAACGAGTCTAGATGATATTGGATGGATCTTAAATATTAGGGGTAGGGATGTTGACTATTTCCCCCTAGCCTTGTCCTACCTAATAGTGTATATGGAAAAGGCCGTCCTATATATAGATAGAGAAAAAATAGGTCCAGAAATAATGGCAGGCCTAATAGGAGATGGGGTAGTGGTAAGACCCTACGAGGAAATTTATGATGATATAAGACCATAAATAATAAAATCCTACTTGATCCAGACTGGGTAAACTACGCTATTTATGGAAATATAGGGGACAAGAACCTAATAATAGAGGGCCAAAATCCGAGTATTATGATGAAGACAGTCAAGAATAAGGTCGAAATAGAAAATATAAGACGGGCCCATATTAAGGATGGGATAGCCCATACAAAGTACCTATATTGGTTAAAAAAAGAAGTAGAGGCAGGGCGAATAGGTAATCAAACAGAAATATCTGTTTCTGATAAGTTAGAAAGCTTAAGGAGAGACCAGGAGGGCTTTATATGTCCTAGCTTCGCACCGATATCTGCCTTCGGAGACCACGGGGCCATAGTCCACTATGAAGCTGATGACCTATCGGATAGGGTCCTAGCCCAGGGTAGTTTTCTCCTAAACGATACTGGAGGAAACTATATTGAGGGTTCTACAGATATAAGTAGGACCATAGCCCTAGGTTCGGTTAGCCAAAAAATGAAGGAGGACTATACTAGGGTCTTGCAGGCCCACATAAGATTGGCTAGGGTCAAGTTCTTATATGGATGTTCAGGTGCCAATCTGGATATCCTTGCTAGGCAACCTTTATGGGATTCCTACCTAAACTACAACCATGGAACGGGCCATGGGGTAGGCTATTTGGCTAATATACACGAGCCCCCTATCAGTTTTAGATGGCAGGTTGGGACGAAGACACCAGCCAGGCTAGAAGAGGGTATGGTAATTACGGATGAGCCAGGCCTATATATAGTGGGTCACATGGTATAAGGATAGAAAATGAGCTATTGGTAAGTAAGGGCCCCAAAAATGACTATGGACAATTCATGTTTTTTGAAGCCCTTACCTACTGTCCTATAGACCTAGACCCAGTCTTAGTGGATATGCTAACAAAGGATGATAAGGCCTATCTAAACAGCTACCACAAAATGGTATACGACCTAATCTCTCCAGGACTAGATAAGGACGAGAGATTTTGGCTAAGAGAGGCTACAAGGCCTATTTAATAGTAGGTGGCCTGTTAGTGGCAAATGAAGTAAAAGAAAAGGATAATAAACATGGAAAAAGATATAAGACCAGATAAGTGGGCCCTAGTGACTGGAGCAAGTTCTGGTATAGGCAGGGAGATAGTAAGGCTCTTAGAATCCTATGGATATGGGTCCATCCTAGTTGCCAGGAGGAGGTCTAGGCTAGAGGACCTTGCCAAGGGCCTAAAATATAAAAGCTATATAATAGAAGCGGACCTTAGTCAGCCATCAGCTGCAAGCGAACTTTGTGAGAAACTAGGCCAGTTAGAAGAAAAGAAGTCTATAAAGGTTGATCTCCTTGTAAACAATGCTGGGTTTGGAGATTTAGGCTTCTTTGGAGATACTGACCTAGGCAAGGAGCTAGATATGATCCACGTAAACATAGAAAGTCTCCATATATTAATGAAGTACTACTTGAAAAAATTTGTTATAGAGGACAGGGGCTATATATTAAATGTGGCATCAAGTGCCGGCCTTATGACAGCAGGGCCCTATATGTCTACCTATTATGCAACGAAGGCCTATGTTACCAGCCTGACAAGTGGTGTAGCTAAGGAGCTAAGGGACAAAAAATCTAAGGTTGTGGTAAGTGCCTTATGCCCAGGTCCGGTGGATACAGAATTTAATGATGTGGCCAACTGCAGCTTTGATATAGGAAGTATAGGGCCTGACCAGTGTGCTAGAGAAGCCTTAGAAGATCTCTTCAAGGGAAAAGTCATAATAATACCATCTACAAAAATGAGGTTGGCAAATAAACTATCTAAATTTGTACCTAGGGATATACTTATAGGTATATGCGGAAGACAACAAAAGAAAAAAATCTAAAAAATAAGTTTTTTGTTTTAAAAAAAGTCTCTTGGGTAGAAATAAAAGGTAGCCGAGGAATGTGAAAAGTATATTCCTAAACCTTAAAATTTCAATAAAAATAAATAAAAAACTTTTTAAAAAAAGCTTGCATTTGCAGGCTTTTTTTGTTAAAATAATCTAGTATGCTCATGTAAGTGGGCAAGTTTTGGGTGGATAAAACAAAAATCGGTTAAGTGGTTACGACACACCCGGAACAGTTTATCGGTGTTTTGATTTATCTGGCCAGGTAAATAAAATCAGAAGGAGGGACTAAAATGGCTAAGAATGAAAAGATAAGAATAAGATTAAATCATATGATCATAAGTTGTTAGACTATTCGGCTGTAAAGATAGTTGATACTGCTAAAAAAGCAGGTTCTCTAGTAGCAGGTCCAATACCACTTCCAACAGAGAAGAAGGTTGTGACTATACTAAGAGCTGTACATAAGTACAAAGACTCTAGAGAACAGTTCGAAATCAGAACTCACAAGAGACTAATCGATATAGCTAATCCAACACCAAAGACAGTTGACTCATTAATGAAGCTTGACTTGCCAGCTGGTGTAGATATAGAAATCAAATTATAAGCCACCTAAGATAGAAATATCTTAGAATGATTGCCCGAACATGGGTAATCCGCTGTAAGAACTAGGAGGTAAAAATGAAAGGTATTTTAGGAAAGAAATTAGGAATGACTCAGGTCTTTACTGAAAATGGTGAAGTAGTACCAGTAACAGTAGTTGAGGCAGGTCCTGTATCAATCACACAGATTAAGACTGTTGAAAATGATGGCTACCAGGCTATCCAGGTTGGTTTTGTAGATGCTAAGGAAAAGGCATTAAACAAGCCACAGAAGGGACATCTAGCTAAGGCTGGTGTACTAAAGAGAAAGTTAAAGGAATTCAGAGTAGATTCACTAGAAGGATATGAAGTAGGTCAGGAACTAAAGGCTGACGTATTTGCTGAAGGTGAAAAGATAGACGTAACTGGTATATCAAAGGGTAAGGGATTCCAGGGTCCAATAAAGAGACATGGACAGAGTAGAGGTCCTGAAACTCACGGTTCTAGATACCACAGAAGACCAGGTTCAATGGGTGCTTGTTCTTACCCAGGTAGAGTATTCAAGAACAAGAAGCTTGCTGGACACATGGGTAGTGTAAAGGTTACTGTACAGAATCTTGAAGTTGTAAAAGTAGATGCTGAAAAGAATCTTTTATTAATAAAGGGCGCTATTCCTGGTGCTAAGGGATCAGTAGTAACTGTTAAGTCAGCTATTAAGGGTTCTAACTAATCACAGAGGAAAGGAGGATTAACAATGCCAAAGATTAATGTATTAAACGTATCAGGCCAGAATGTTGGTGAAATCGAATTAAACGATTCAATATTTAATATAGAAGTTAACGCACACGTGCTTTATGAAGCAGTTAAGTGCCAGTTAGCTAACAAGAGACAGGGTACTCAGTCTGCTAAGACAAGAGCAGAAGTTAGAGGTGGCGGTAGAAAGCCATGGAGACAGAAGGGTACAGGTAGAGCTAGACAGGGTTCTATCAGATCAGTTCAGTGGGTAGGCGGTGGAGTTGCATTCGCACCAAAGCCAAGAGATTACTCTTACTCACTACCAAAGAAGGTAAGAAGACTTGCTATGAAGTCTGCCTTATCATCAAAGGTACAGGACAATGAAATAATAGTATTAGACGCTCTAAGCTTAGAAGCTCCTAAGACTAAGGAAATGGTAAATACATTCAAGAACTTGAACGCAGCTAAGAAGGTACTAGTTGTAACTGCTGAAAATGATGCAAACATCGTTAAGTCAGTAAGAAACATAGAAGGTGCTAATGTTTGTCACGTAAGCACACTAAATGTTTATGACATCCTAAACTGCGATTCATTCATTATAACTACAGACGCAGTTAAGAAAGTGGAGGAGGTGTACGCGTAATGACAAATCCACATGATATAATCATAAAACCAGTTGTTACTGAACAGTCAATGACTGAAATGGGAAATAAAACTTATACTTTTGTTGTTGCAAAGAGCGCCAACAAGACTGAAATAAAGAAGGCCGTAGAAAAGATCTTTGAAGTAAAGGTTGAGAGAGTAAACACTCTAAACTACGACGGTAAGACTAAGAGAATGGGAAGAACAGTAGGAAAGACTGCTAGCTTCAAAAAAGCTGTAGTAAAGCTTGCTGCTGACAGTAAGGATATAGAATTCTTCACAGGAATGTAATTCGAATAAGGAGGATATAAATAATGGCTATTAAAAAATTTAAACCAACATCTCCTGCCTTAAGACAGATGACAGTTTTAAAGTCTGACGAGATAACATGCAACCAGCCAGAAAAGTCTCTTCTTGTAAACCTAAAGAAGAATGCTGGTAGAAATGTTCACGGTAAGATAACTGTACGTCATAAGGGTGGCGGAAACAAGAGAAAATATAGATTAATAGATTTCAAGAGAAATAAGGATGGTATACCAGCTAAGGTTGCTACAATAGAATACGATCCAAACAGAACTGCAAATATTGCACTTCTTCACTATGCAGATGGTGAAAAGAGATACATACTAGCTCCAGTTGGTCTACATGTAGGCGATACAATTCTTTCAGGTAAGGGTGCAGACATCAAGCCAGGTAACTGCCTTGAATTAAGAGACATGCCAGTTGGTACATTAGTACACAACATAGAGCTTAAGGCTGGTAAGGGCGGTCAGTTAGTTAGAACTGCTGGTGCATCTGCTCAGTTGATGGCTAAGGAAGGTACTAAGGCACTTCTAAGATTACCATCAGGCGAAATGAGATACGTAAACAACAACTGTAGAGCTACTGTTGGACAGGTTGGTAAACATAGAATACGGTAACGTTGTAATCGGTAAGGCTGGTAGAAAGAGACACATGGGAATCAGACCTACAGTTAGAGGTTCTGTAATGAACCCTAATGACCATCCACACGGTGGTGGTGAAGGTAGAGCTCCAATAGGTAGACCATCACCAGTAACTCCATGGGGTAAACCAGCTCTAGGATACAAGACTAGAAAGAAATAAGGCTTCTAACAAGCTAATAGTATCTAGAAGAACTAAGTAATAGATTTAATTTACTCAGGAAGGAGGATTATTAATGTCAAGATCAACAAAGAAAGGACCTTTTGTCCATGCAGGATTATTAAAAAAGGTTGAAGCTATGAACGCTAGCGGAAACAAGGAAGTAATTAAGACTTGGTCAAGAACTTCTACAATATTCCCACAGTTCGTTGAACACACTATAGCAGTTCATGACGGAAGAAGACACATACCAGTATATATCACAGAAGATATGGTTGGACATAAATTAGGAGAATTCGTTCCTACAAGAACTTTTAGAGGTCACAAGGACGATGAAAAATCTTCAAAGAGAAAATAACTAATTGAAGGTGAAAGGAGGATCATTAATGGAAGCAAAAGCTACAGCTAAATATGTTCGTGTATCAGCTAGAAAAGCTGGTCAGATATGCGACTTAGTTAGAGGAAAAGACGTAAATGAAGCATTAGCAATATTAAAGTTTACACCAAGATATGCTGCAGAAGTAGTGGCAAAGGTTGTAAAGTCTGCTGCTGCAAACGCTGAAAATAACCACGAAATGGATACAGATAAGTTATACATAGCATCTATAGTTGCTAACCAGGGACCTACAATGAAGAGATTCATGCCTAGAGCACAGGGTAGAGCAACTGCAATCAGAAAGAGAACATCTCACATAGAGGTAGTTGTCAAGGAAAGAGAAAATTAATAAGAAGGAGGGACACAAATGGGTCAGAAGGTAAATCCACACGGCTTAAGAGTTGGTGTAATTAAAGATTGGGACTCAAGATGGTTCGCTAATGATAGAAGAGAATTCGGTGAGTTCTTAAAGGAAGACCACGTGTTGAGAACTAGCTTGAAGAAAGAGTTATACTCAGCTGGTTTAGCTAAGATAGAAATAGAAAGATCTGCTAATAAAATAAAGATGGACTTACATGTTGCAAAGCCAGGTGTTGTAATAGGTAAGGGAGGAGCTGGTATAGAAGCTCTAAAGAAGAGATTGGAAACTATGACTGGTAAGACAGTTATACTTAACATAATCGAAGTAAGAAACATAGACAGAGATGCTCAGCTAGTTGCTGAAAATATAGCACAGGCAATCGAAAGAAGAATTGCATTCAGAAGAGCTATGAAGCAGTCTGTACAGAGAACTATGAAGTCAGGAGCAAAGGGAATCAAGGTAAGTGCTTCTGGTAGACTTGGTGGAGCAGAAATGGCTAGAACTGAAGGATACAGTGAAGGTAACGTGCCACTACAGACACTAAGATCTGATATAGACTACGGTTTCGCTGAAGCTGATACTACTTACGGTAAGATCGGTATCAAGGTTTGGATCTGTAACGGAGAAATTCTTCCAGGCAGAAACGTTTCAATCGAAAGAGAAGAAAAGAAGGCTGACAGAAGAAACGGCAGAGACAACAGAAGAAACGGTAAGGGCAACGATAGAAGAGGTAGAAATAACGATAGAAGAAGCAACAATAGAGGTCCTAGAGCTTCTAAAAAAGAAGCAAAGCAGGACTAATTAGTTCGGAAGGAGGAAACACAACTCATGTTAATGCCAAAGAGAGTAAAGCGTCGTAGAGTACATAGAGGAAGCTTGGCTGGTAGGGCACATAAGGGTAACAAGGTTACTTATGGTGAGTTTGGTCTAGTTGCACTAGAACCATCATGGATCACATCTAACCAGATAGAAGCAGCCAGAATAGCTATGACAAGATATATAAAAAGAGGTGGACAGGTTTGGATTAAAATCTTCCCACACAAGCCAATAACAAGAAAGCCTGCAGAAACTCGTATGGGTGCTGGTAAGGGTTCTCCAGAATATTGGGTAGCAATAGTTAAGCCAGGTAGAGTAATGTTCGAGCTAGCTGGTGTTTCAGAAGAAAAGGCTAGAGAGGCTATGAGACTTGCGTCTCACAAGTTGCCAATCAAGTGCAAATTTGTAAAGAAAGAAGATTTAGAGAAGGTAGGTGAATAGGATGAAAGCTAAAGAATTAAGAAATCTATCAACTGAAGAACTATTAGCAAAGTTAGATGAATTCAAAAGTGAATTATTTAGCTTAAGATTCCAATTAGCTACTGGTCAGTTACAGAATACAGCTAGAATTAAGACTGTAAAGAGGGACATAGCAAAAGTAAAGACTGTTCTTGCAGAAAGAAAGTTAAACGAAGCTAGAGCTTAATATTGGAAGAAGGAGGCTTTTGATAGACATGGAAAGAAACAGAAGAAAAGTTAGAATTGGCCGTGTTGTTAGTGATAAGATGGAAAAGACTGTTGTAGTTGCTTGCGAAGATTTCGTAAAACATCCACTTTATAACAAGCGTGTTAAGAGAACTAAGAAATACAAGGCTCATGATGAAATGAATATGTGTAACATAGGAGATAGAGTTAGAATAATGGAAACTAGACCTTTATCTAAAGACAAGAGATTCAGAGTAGTTGAGATAATTGAGAAGGTAAAATAGTTTACATAGAAGGAGGAATTGCGATGATACAGCAGGAAACACGTTTAAAAGTAGCTGATAATTCAGGTGCTAGAGAACTTTTATGCATACGTGTTCTTGGCGGAAGTAAGAGAAAGTACGCCAATGTAGGTGACGTAATAGTTGCAACAGTAAAAAGTGCAACACCAGGCGGAGTTGTAAAAAAAGGTAAAGTAGTAAAAGCTGTTGTAGTTAGAAGCAAGCAGGGAATGAGACGTAACGATGGTAGCTATATTTCATTTGATGAAAATGCTGCAGTTATTATAAAGGACGATAAGACACCAGTAGGTACTCGTATATTTGGACCTGTTGCGAGAGAGTTAAGAGACAACGACTTTATGAAGATAGTATCTCTAGCTCCAGAAGTACTATAATTAGAGGAGGTGCAATAGATCAATGATGCGTGTAAAGAAAGGCGACACTGTTGTAGTTATAGCAGGTAAGGACAAGGGCAAAAAGGGACTAGTTCTAAACGTTGATGCAAAGAACGATAAGGTTCTTGTTGAAGGTATAAACATAGTTACTAAGCACAATAAGCCATCTGCTACTAACCCACAGGGTGGAATAACAACTAAGGAAGCTCCAATACATATATCAAATGTAATGCCATTTGATCCAGAAACTGGAAAGGGCGTAAGAGTAAGATACGAAGTTAAAGACGGAAAGAAAGTCAGAGTATCTGCTAAGAGCGGTAAAGAATTATAAGAAATATAACCGAAAGGAGGGAACATAATGGCTTCAAGATTAGAAGAAAAGTATAAGAAGGAAGTTGCTCCAGCATTAATGGAGAAATTTGGATATAAAAATATAATGGAAATACCAAGACTTGATAAGATAGTTATAAATATGGGTGTTGGTGATTCAAAGGATAATTCAAAGGCTTTAGAAAAGGCTGTGGAAGAATTAGAATTGATAACTGGGCAGAAGCCAGTTATAACAAGAGCGAGAAAGTCAGTAGCGAACTTCAAGCTAAGAGAAGGTATGCCAATAGGTACAAAGGTTACTCTTAGAAGTGACAAGATGTACTATTTCATGGATAAGTTAGTTTCTGTATCTCTACCAAGAGTTAGAGACTTTAGAGGTGTTAGTGCTAATTCGTTCGACGGAAGAGGTAACTATGCACTAGGTATCAAGGAACAGCTTATTTTCCCTGAAATCGAATACGATAAGATAGATAAGGTAAGAGGTATGGACATAATCTTCGTTACAACTGCAAAGACTGACGAAGAGGCTCGTGAACTAATAAAGTTATTAGGAATGCCATTTTCTAAGTAGATAAAAAGGAGGAATTCACGTGGCTAGAAAAGCAATGAAAGTAAAGCAGCAAAGAAAGCAGAAATATAAGACAAGAGAATACACTAGATGCTCAATTTGTGGTAGACCACATTCAGTTCTAAAGGATTTCGGTATCTGCCGTATCTGTTTTAGAGAGTTAGCATACAAGGGTGAAATACCTGGTGTAAGAAAATCAAGTTGGTAAGATATAGATAATTCGGAAGGAGGATTTTATTATGACAATGACAGATCCAATCGCAGATATGCTTACAAGAATAAGAAATGCAAACACTGTTAAGCATGACACTGTTGATGTTCCTGCTTCTAACATAAAGAAAGAGATAGCTAGAATACTTCTTGAGGAAGGGTTCATCAGAGGCTATGATGTAATAGAAGATGGAAAGCAAGGAATAATAAGAATGCAGCTAAAGTACGGACAGAATGGTGAAAGAGTAATCTCTGGACTAAAGAGAATATCTAAGCCAGGTATGAGAATATATGCAGCTGCTGAAGATGTACCAAAGGTATTAAATGGATTAGGTATCGCTATGATATCAACATCACACGGTATATTAACTGATAAGCAGGCAAGAAATAACAACGTTGGTGGAGAAGTAATCTGCTACGTTTGGTAAGATTTCATAATGTAAGGAGGTGTAATAATGTCAAGAATAGGTCTTAAGCCAATCATGATCCCATCAGGTGTTGAAGTCACTATAGCTGAAAACAACACAGTGACTGTTAAAGGTCCTAAGGGAACATTGACAAATAAGTTCAATAATGAAATGATAATAAAGAAGGAAGAAAGCACTATAGTAGTTGAAAGACCAACTGAAAACAAGAAGCACAAGAGTCTTCACGGTCTTACTAGAACACTTATAAACAACATGGTAGTAGGTGTTTCTGAAGGATTCGAAAAGAAGCTAGAAATCAAGGGTGTAGGTTACAGGGCTGCAAAGCAGGGCAAGAAGTTGGTAATGAACTTAGGTTTCTCTCATCCAGTTGAGATGGACGATCCAGAAGGTATCACTACAGAAGTGCCTAACCAGTTTGAAATAATTGTAAAGGGTATCGACAAGCAGCAGGTAGGTAACTACGCATCTGTTATCAGAGCTTGGAGAAAGCCAGAACCATACAAGGGTAAGGGTATCAAGTATGCTGATGAAGTTATCATCCGTAAGGAAGGTAAAACTGGTAAGAAATAATAATTAGCGAAAGGAGTGAGTACTTTGTTCAAGAAGATAGATAAGAATGCAAACAGAGTTGCTAGACATAAGAGAGTTAGAAAAAAAGTAACAGGAACAGCTGAAAGACCAAGACTAAGTGTATTCAGAAGTTCTAAGAATATTTATGCTCAGATTATAGATGACGTAAACAGAGTAACACTAGTATCTGCATCATCACTTGATGAAGCTGTTAAGAGTGCTGTTTCATACACAGGAAACAAAGAAGCTGCTAAGAAAGTTGGAGAATTAGTAGCAAAGAAGGCTGCTGAAAAGGGTATAACAGAAGTTGTATTCGATAGAGGTGGTTATATATATCACGGTAGAGTTTTAGAACTAGCTGAAGGTGCAAGAGAAGCTGGTCTTAAGTTCTAATTAATTGAAGGAGGAATAATATGCTACATAGTAAACCTATTGATGCATCTCAATTCGATTTAGAAGAGAGAGTTATAGAAATTAGACGTGTTGCTAAGGTTGTAAAGGGTGGTAGAAACTTTAGATTTGCTGCTTTAGTAGTTGTTGGAGACAGCAATGGTCACGTTGGTATAGGATCTGGTAAGGCTATGGAAGTTCCAGATGCTATTAGAAAGGCAGTTGAAGATGCTAAGAAGAATCTTATAACAGTACCTAGAGTAGGAACTACTATACCTCATGAGGTTGTAGGTCACTTTCGGTGCAGGTAAGATACTTATAATGCCAGCTCAGGAAGGTACAGGAGTCCTAGCAGGTGGTCCTGTTAGAGCCGTACTTGAATTAGCAGGAGTTAGCGACGTTAGAGCTAAGTCAACTGGTTCAAACAATCCAAGAAACATGGTTAACGCAACTATGGCAGGATTAAAGGATATAAAGACAGCTGAATCAATTGCAAGATTGAGAGGCAAGAAGGTAGAAGATCTACTAGGATAATAATAGGAGGTTTCAAATGTCTAAAATACAGATAAAGTTAGTTAGAAGCGTTATAGGAACTACTCCTAACCAGAGAAAGAACGTTGAAGCTCTTGGGCTAAAGAAGAGAGAGTCAGTTGTAATAAAGGAAGATAACGCTCAGATAAGAGGTATGATCAATAAGGTAAGCCACCTTGTTGAAGTAACTGAGATAGCAGAATAATATATACACAAAGAGAAGGAGGTGCAACAGAATGAAGCTACATGAGTTAAAACCTGCCAAAGGAGCTGTAAAGGCTAAGAGAAGATTAGGTAGAGGTACTGCAACAGGTCAGGGTAAGACATCTGGTCGTGGACAGAAGGGTCAGTGGTCAAGATCTGGCGGAGGAGTTAGAGTAGGATTCGAAGGTGGACAGATGCCACTTGCTAGAAGATTACCTAAGAGAGGTTTCACAAATATATTCAAGAAGATTTATTCTGAAGTTAATGTTGAAACATTAAATAAATTTGAAGCAGGAACAGTAATAAATGCAGAAATGTTAAAGAAGGCTGGAACTATTTCTAAGATAGAAAAGGACGGACTAAAGATACTAGGTAATGGTGCTTTAGACAAGGCTCTTACAGTTCAGGCGGCAAAGTTTACTGCATCAGCAAAGGAAAAAATTGAAAAAGCTGGCGGTAAGGTCGAAGAAGTTTAGTCACTTTGAAAGTAAGCGAGGTGATTAGATTTGATTAATAAAATTAAACAGGCTTTAACAATTAAAGATATCAGAAAGAAATTGCTATTTACATTCTTTATGATAATCGTATTTAGACTGGGAACTACAATACCAGTTCCAGGTATAGATACATCTGTAATTAAGAATATGGTTGAAAAGAACTCCCTACTAGGACTATACAATATGTTCTCAGGAGGAGCTTTCAGTAACTTCACTATATTCGCCTTGGGAATTGGTCCTTATATTACAGCATCTATCATTATACAGCTTTTAACGGCGGGATTTGAGAGCTTAAAAGAGCTACAGAAGTCTGGTGAAGAAGGCAAGAAGAAGATAAATAAGTATACGAGAATGACAACACTTGGTCTTGCAATAATCCAGGCTATAGGTATCACTCTTGGTATAGTAAGGAGTGCCTTAAAGGTAAACAATCCTTTCTTTATCTTCACTGTTATCATTACCTTGGTAGCAGCAAGTATGATGGTAATGTGGTTAGGTGATAGGATTACTGAAAAGGGCTTAGGAAATGGTAGTTCAGTTCTAATATTTGTAGGTATCATATCAAGATTGCCTATAGATATAGGTGCTATAGCTCAGAGGGTTAGCATCGGTTTATTAAAGTGGCCAGCAATAACAATATTTGTTGTGGTTGTCCTATTTACTATAACAGGTGTAACATTTATAAATGAGTCTACAAGAAAGATACCCGTTCAGTATGCAAAGAGAGTTGTAGGAAGAAAGATGTACGGTGGTGAATCTTCTCATATACCAATGAAGGTTAACCAGTCAGGTGTAATGCCAATAATCTTCGCCAGCTCAATATTGGCCCTACCGCAGACAATAGCCTTATTGGGTGGTTCAAAGATGCAGGCAGCAGTCAATGCATTCTTTAATCTATCAACTGATAAGGGATTCTGGACATATAGAATTATAGAAATAGTACTAATCGTATTGTTCTCATACTTCTATAACACGATTTCTTTCAATACAGAAGATATCACAAAAAATATGAAGAATAGTGGTGGTTTTATACCGGGTATTAGACCAGGAAAGCCAACTGAGGAGTATCTAGGTGGAATACTTTCAAAGTTAACTATTGTAGGTGCAGCTTTCTTAGGCTTAATGGCTATGATACCAGCATTAATTACCCACTACATGCAGATACCGATGAATTTTGGTGGTACATCACTATTGATCATCGTTGGTGTTGCATTGGAGCTTAAGAGACAGTTAGAATCAAATCTTGTAATGAAGAATTATCAAGGTTTCCTAAAATAATTTTGGAGATGATAAATATGAAAATAATATTACTTGGACCTCCTGGTGCTGGTAAGGGTACCCAGGCTGCTAATATAGTTGACAGCTATAAGATACCTCATATATCAACAGGAGATATATTTAGAAAGAATATAAAAGAAGGAACAGAGCTAGGTAAAAAGGCTCAGGAATACATGAATGAAGGTAAGTTAGTTCCAGACGAATTAACTTGTGGACTAGTAGCATCTAGACTTTCAGAAGCTGATTGTAAGGATGGATTTATGTTGGACGGTTTCCCAAGAAACATCTTTCAGGCTGAATACTTAGACAAGTATTTAAGTGAAAATAATATAAGCCTAGACAAGGTAATTAACATAGAAGTTGATCCTAAGCTTTTAGTTGAAAGAGCTTGTGGAAGAAGAATATGTAAGACTTGTGGGGCAACTTACCATGTTAAGTTTAATCCAAGTAAGGAAGAGGGCGTTTGCGATTCTTGTCATGCAAATCTTACTCAGAGACCGGATGACAATGAAGAAACAGTTTCTCACAGAATAGAAGTTTATTTATCTGAAACAAAGCCTCTAGTAGATTACTATACTAAACAGAATGTAATAGCTAATATAGAAGGCAATCAGGATATAGATAAGGTTTTTGAAGATATAAAAGCTGCATTAGCTTAGTAAAACCAATTGGCTCTTGAGAATTATGATTTTATAACCCATCGCAAAAGGATTCGGGAAACAAATTTTGTTGGCCCTGTTTGAAGACGATAGGGTTGCTATGGAAGTAACATTGTAAGCTTTTATAGCAAGTGTTCCGAAAGAGCAGGAGATAGGACTTCACTAACCTATAAGGAGGGGTGTTGTATGCTATCAGAAAACTTAAGTTTAGGACAATTAGTCAAGGCTTCCTGTGGAAGGGACGAGGGAAAGTACTTCTTTATAATAAAGCTAGTAGATGAATCCTTTGTTTTAATTTCGGACGGAAAGAGCAGGAAGCTAGACAAGCCAAAGCTTAAAAAAATCAAGCATTTAATTGTTGAAAAGTACGTCAACGAAGAAATAAAAATGTTGTTGCAAAACGGAAATAAAATAACAGATTCTTATATAAGGGCAGAGTTAAATAAGTTAAAATAAACTTAACTTGTGAAATGGAGGTTTGGTTAGTTAATGGCCAAAAAGGATGTAATTGAATTAGAAGGTACAGTTTCTGAAACTCTACCAAACGCAATGTTTAAAGTTAAATTAGATAATGGACATGAGGTTTTATGTCACATATCAGGAAAGCTAAGAATGAACTTCATAAGGATTCTCGAAGGAGATAAGGTGAATATAGAGCTTTCCCCTTATGATCTTACGAGAGGAAGAATTACTTGGCGTAAGAAGTAGGCTATTTATAGTCTGAGGAGGGACAAATAATGAAGGTTAGACCATCTGTTAAACCTATATGCGAAAAGTGTAAGGTTATAAAGAGAAAAGGAAAAGTAATGGTAATCTGCGAAAACCCTAAGCACAAGCAGAAGCAGGGCTAAGAATTACCAAAGTTTTGGAAATACATAATAATATGTAGGAGGTGCGAATATGGCAAGAATAGCTGGTGTAGACTTACCTAGAGAAAAAAGAGCAGAAATTGGCTTGACATATATATATGGTATAGGTAGAGCTACTTCAAATGAAATATTAGCTAAAGCTGGTATAAACCCAGATACAAGAATAAAGGATCTATCTGAGGACCAGGTAAACGAGCTTAGAAGAATAATAGACGAAGACCATCTAGTTGAAGGTGATTTGAGAAGAGAGATTGCTCTAAACATCAAGAGACTAAGAGATATTAAATGCTACAGAGGTATCAGACATGCTAAGGGCTTACCTCTAAGAGGACAGAAGACTAAGACTAATGCTAGAACTAGAAAGGGTCCTAGAAAGACTGTATCTCGTAAGAAGAAATAAATAAAGTAGAGAAGGAGGTAAGTATAAATGGCAAAAGGTAACAAGAAAGTAGTTCAGCGTGTAAGAAGAAGAGAACGTAAGAATATAGAACGTGGACATGCACACATTCAGTCTACTTTAATAATACAATAGTAACATTGACAGATGTACACGGAAATGCAATTTCTTGGGCGTCTTCAGGACAGTTAGGATTTAAGGGATCTAGAAAGGCTACTCCATATGCTTCTCAGATGGCAGCAGAAACTGCAGCAAAGGCAGCTATGGAACACGGTCTAAAAACTGTAGAAGTATTTGTTAAGGGTCCTGGTTCTGGTAGGGAAGCTGCTATCAGAGCTTTACAGGCAACTGGTCTTGAAGTTACAATGATTAAGGATGTTACTCCAATACCACACAATGGTTGCAGACCACCAAAGAGAAGAAGAGTGTAGTATTGAGGTTAATTTCACCCTCAGTGGACCAATATTTGTATAGGGGGTTTATCCATGATAGAAATAGAAAAGCCAAAAGTTGATATTGTCGAGTTGAGCGAAGATTATAGATATGGTAAATTTGTTGTTGAACCATTGGAAAGAGGATTTGGTATTACTATAGGTAATGCACTTAGAAGAATACTTTTATCATCCCTTCCAGGGGTAGCAGTTTATGCTGTGAGAATTGATGGAGTTCTTCATGAGTTCTCGACAGTACCTGGTGTAAAAGAAGATGTAACTGAGATGATTCTTTCCTTGAAAGAACTATCAGCGACAATCGATGGTGAGGAATCTAAAGTATTAAAGATTCAGGCAGTAGGACCTTGCGAGGTGACTGGAGCAGATATAATCTGCCCTCCAGAAGTTGAAATTATTAGCAAAGACCTTCACATAGCTACTTTGGATGAAAATGCAAAGTTGAATATGGAGATACATGTTAATAAGGGTAGGGGATACGTATCTGCTGAAGAAAACAAGAACGATAGTATGCCAATTGGTACATTGCCTGTAGATTCAATCTATACTCCGATTGAAAAGGTGAGCTACCATGTTGAAAATACTAGAGTTGGACAGAAGACAGATTTCGATAAACTGACACTTGAAGTTTTGACAAATGGAAGTATTAATCCTCAGGAAGGAATGTCTCTAGCTGCGAAAGTACTAGAAGAGCATTTAAAATTGTTTATTGACTTGTCAGAGCATATAGGCAATGTTGAAATAATGGTAGAAAAAGAAGAGGACAAGAAAGAAAAAGTCCTTGAAATGACTATAGAAGAATTAGACTTGTCAGTTAGGTCATACAACTGCTTGAAGAGGGCAGGTATCAACACTGTTGAAGAACTATCAAACAAGTCTGAAGAAGATATGATGAAGGTTAGAAACTTAGGTAAGAAATCTCTTGAAGAGGTAATTCAGAAGCTAAATGAATTAGACCTAAAGTTAAAGCCTAACGAAGAATAATAATTTATTTGTTCAAAAATCACGTAAAGGAGGGACATAGATGGCAACTTACCGTAAATTAGGACGTGAAACTGCTCACAGAAACTTAATGTTAAGAAACCTTGTGACTAGTTTACTAAGAGAAGGAAGAATAGAAACTACAGTTACTAGAGCAAAGGAAACTAGAAGAATGGCTGAAAAGATGATAACTCTTGCAAAAAGAGGAGATCTTCACGCTAGAAGACAGGTTCTTGCTTATGTAATAGACGAAACAGTAGTTAGTGACTTATTCGAAAATATAGCACCAAAGTATGCTGAAAGAAATGGTGGATATACAAGAATAATAAAGAAGGGACCAAGAAGAGGCGATGCTGCTGAAATGGCATTCATCGAATTAGTATAGGTCTAAGAGATAAATATACCAGGCTTGTGGTTTAGTTAATAAAACCACAAACCTGGTATTTTTTTATTTAAGGATTTGGACTCATTATAGATGTCAGCCTACTAGACAAGGAATTAAAGTATAATATGCAGGTATTTAAAAAGGAAGGAAAAAAAGCTTAAAACCTTGTAAATAATATTAAGTCTAGAGTTTTTTTATCTATATGTTATAATATAAATAAATAAGAAAGAAATTTATCTAAAATTAATTGTAATATAAGGAGGTTTAAGATGGGATTTATACAAGCAATTAAGGGAGCAGTAGGTGGAACTTTGGCAGACCAGTGGCTAGATTTTTATGGTCCAATGCCAGGGGTGAATCCAACCGTAGCTATCTACCCAGGAGTTCCTATGGGGACAAATAGGGGTAGAGGTGAAAACTACAAGGGTAATGACAATGTAATTACAAATGGAAGTAAGATAATAGTACCAGAGGGAACAGGTCTTGTGACAGTTCAGGAGGGTGCAATTACTGGTATAATAACTGAGCCAGGTGGATATATTTACAACAACCAGGATGTAAATTCAAAGTCCATATTCGCAGGAGATGGTATTATAGACTCACTAGTAAAGTCATCTTGGGAAAAGTTCAAATTTGGTGGTATACCTGCGGCCAACCAGCTGATATTCTATGTAAACCTAAAGGAAATACCAAACAATAAGTTTGGAACTCAGTCTGAGATTTATTGGGATGATGCCTTCTTTGGAACACAGGTAGGAGCCCTAACTAGGGGGTACATACAGCCTTAGGATTGTAGACCCTATCCTATTTATAAAGAACTTTGTACCGGTTAAATACCTAACTTCAGGTGCAAGTCTCTTTGATTTCCAGGATATGGATAATGATGCTTCTGAACAGCTATTTAATGAAGTAGTATCAAGTCTTTCGGCGGCCTTTTCAATGTATACAAATGATCCTAGCAAGGGCAACCGTATCTCAAAAATCCAGTCAGACCAGATTGGCTTTGCCCAGTCCTTATCTGCTGCTGTAGAAGAGGGCTACCAGTGGAAGTCTACAAGGGGTCTAGAAATTGTAAAGACAGCGATTGTATCAATCGAATACGATGAAGATACTAAGCAGCTAATGAAGGATGTAAAGGCGGCAGATGCCCTAGCAGGAAGCAGGGGAGATTCATTTATGAAGCAGTCTGTAGCCAGGGGTATCCAGGCAGCTGGAGAAAAAGGTGGTGGAAATGGTATGGCCTTTATGGGAATGGGCATGAATGCAGCCATAAATACCATGAATGCTATGGGCCAGTCAAATGAGCCAAGCTCTTACCAACCAAACTTCAACCAAAACCCACAGCCACAGCAGCCAGTACAGGAGCCAGTTCAGCAGCAGGCTCAAGATCCAGGCCAGCCAGCTAGTCAGCAACCGGTAGATTCTACAGCCAAGCTAATAGAAATGAAAAAGCTATTGGATGCGGGTGTAATAACTGAAGAAGAATTCAAGAAAATAAGGTTTGACTTATTAGGAATATAGGAGTGTTTTAGTCATGGGAGAGAGTATAAATAAGGGAAGAACAATAGCCAGTGATGATGGCCAAAACAAGTGTCCCAAATGCGGTGCTACAGATATAAGCGTAAATCCCAAGACTGGCAAGCTGAGGTGTAACTTCTGTAGGTTTGAGTTTGAGCCAGACCTGGTAGAGGACAAGGGACCAGAGGATCTAGAAGGAACAAGTATAGGTGCAGGGGCTAGCAAGATTGAAGAGGATGCCCAGGACATGGTCACCCTAAAATGTCAGTCCTGTGGTGCTGAGGTAGTTATAGACACGACATCATCTACCCAGGCCAGGTGCCATTGGTGTAGGAATACCCTATCTATCAACAACCAGATTGCCAATGGAGCAGTTCCAGATGTAATCCTACCATTTAAGGTTACTAAGGAAGAGGCGAGAGATAGAATTGCAAGCTTTGTAGGTAGGAGGAAGTTTTTTGCACATCCTAGATTTAGGAGGGAATTTACAACTGAAAATATAAGTGGTGTTTATCTTCCTTATATGATAGTGGACATGAAGGGCCATATGGAGCTTAGTGGTGTTGGTGAGGTTACTGTTGGTGAATATAATGTAGGGTCTGATGACAAAAAGAGGATTGTCTATGATGTAGATGTATATAATGTATCTAGAAGCTTTGATATAGATATTGATGATTTAACTATAGAATCTAGCTCAGACAAGCTAGATGTATCAAATAGGACAAAGACAAATAATATTATCAACTCTATCATGCCTTTTGATACAGATAATGTGGTTAAGTATAATTCAAACTACCTAAAAGGCTTTACATCCGAGAAGAGGGATACAAATGTAGAAGACCTAAAGGACCTGTCGAATATACAGGCATCTGATATAGCAAGATATTCGACAAATTCGACCCTAAACAAGTATGACAGGGGTGTTAGGTGGGACAAGGAAAGCTTTAATATAAGTGGCCAGTCCTGGACTGCTGCCTATCTACCAGTTTGGCTATATTCCTATATGGAGACCAAGGGAAGCCAGAAGGTACTCCATTATGTCGCAGTAAATGCAAGGACTAAGGAGACTATGGGAAGTGTTCCTATAAATATGGGAAGGCTGGTATTTATGTCAGCAATAGTGGAGATATTTGGTATATTGATTGGCTTTATCTTATCTATGAGTCAGACTAGAGATTCAGACTATACTTGGATATTCTACCTACTAGGCTTTATCTACTTTATGGTAATGTATATGAGGTATAGAAATTCAAATGCTAGGCATACCTATGAACGAGAAACTAAATTCGAAATAAAGAATATGCAGACTAGTGACCAGAAGATAAGGACTATGCACGGTGTTGAATCAAGCTCAATGTCAGAGGCCAACAACAAGCTATTAAGAGGAAAAAAATCAGCCTTTAACCTAGATGACTTTAGGGATATTATAGACAAATAGGACGATTTAAGTCAGTATAAACTATGTGAATATAGGACCCAAAATATGAGTATAGTAAAGCATAAAGAAGACTAGCCATCGGCTAGTCTTCTTCGTCTTTAAAGCTTGCTGATATATCATTCTTACGATTAATTAGGAACCTCTGTATGAGGAATAGAAGACCTATTGATATCACGCCCAAAATAATATCTACCATACCGTGGTCCTTTGGTAAAAGGAGCATCTTTCTAGCTATACCATATAGAAGAACCTCTAATAGGGCAGAGTGCTTGTGTAGGGCAAGCATTATGGCAATCTCCACACCTATAACTAAAAGTAGTATTTGGGCAAAAATATAATTTAATTGCGAATAGTCTATAGGTTTGCTAAAATTGATTATATAAGTAGTAAAAATGATCCTAAGAGTATCAAATATGCCTAGAAAAACAGAAACTATAAGTATAAATGCTAGCAGGTATTCTAGGACAAAAGAAATAAACAGGATCGGTTTCTTTGCATCTTCTTTTTTTATCATAAATTCCTCCTGTAAACACAATACAACTATTATAACACAGGAAGACCTATAAAAAATATAGAAAAAAATTAAAAAAATGCATAAGAAAAAGTAATAAAAAAATAGATAAAAAAATTGGAGAAATATAATAGATTTTGGTTTTTTTGATTAGTAAAAAAATTGAAAAAGAAACAGAAAAAAATATACCGTTTATAAATAAGGAGGTAGTCATGTCTTTAGAAAAAAATGAAAATAAAAATTTAGAACACCTGGATAAGGAGGACCTTAAGCTTGAATCCGAGTTAGAAACTGATGATAAGGAAACTCGACTTGCGGGAGATGACGAGGGTCAGCTGAGCCCAAAAGAAAAAGAAGCTCTAGAGCGTAGAAAAATGGATGCTTTTTTGACTTTTACCTTTACTTTCTTATTAGAACTTGTGGTATTATTCTTTCTTAATAGAAGAGGCCTAATACCCCATACCTTGTTTGCCTTTATTATGACGGTTGTAGCATTTTTTGTGATCGGAACAATTGTAATAAAGGTCCTAGAAAAGTACTTTAAACTTTAGGGGTTAAAATTGCAAGTATAGTAAAAGAAATAAAGGATCTATAAGGATACTAAATAAACTAAAAGAATTGTGGTGAAAGTAAGAAGTTTTTTTATCAGAAATATGGAGGTGCTATGTCTTTAGAAAAAAATGAAAATAAGAATTTAGAAATGAAGTATAAGGATAATATAAAGCAAGAATCACCAGATTTAGACCACTATACTAAGGTCTTCAAGGGTGAAGACTCCCAACCAACTATGAGCTCGGAAGAAAAATCCAACTTGGAAAAGAGGAAGCTAAGGGCATGGAGAGTTTTGGGGTTGAATGGCTTTATATGGATTACGATAAGGATAGTCTTGTATAAGACTGGACTAGTGGCTATAACAGAAGCCAGTGAAGTCATATTTTTAATCTTGTATTTTATAAGCTTTTATATAGTTTTAAAGCTTGTGGAAAGGGCCTATGATCTCTAGGCCTAAATAATAACTAATAAGGGCCACCCAAACACAGTGTTGTGAAAAAGGGTGCCCCTTAGCTTATACTGAGTGTCTCAGTACACGGATACTTATAATTTTCTTGATATCGACCTCCAGGGCTACAACAGAAGCAATTATAATAACTGCGCCCATTATCTGGATAGGCTTCATAACCTCGCTAAATACCATATAGGCTATTATACTAGCAAAGACTGGCTCTAGGGCTGACATCATACTTGGTAGGGATGTACCAATGTACTTTGTTGAATTGACATAAAGGGTAATAGCAACAAAGGTACAAAGGATACCTATAGCCAAAAGGTGGGCTATGTAAAAATACGGCCTGCCTGAATTGGCCACCTTGCTAGTGATATCTCCTATATCCACAAAGAAGGCTAGACAAATGGTAGCAGCCCAAAATCCGTAGAAAAGGAGACTATCCTTGGATAGCTTATTTTCTACAAATCTTGGTAGGACTATCTGCAAGGAGAAGGTCATACCGTTGAGGATTCCGGCTAGAACACCAATCATATTCAGCTCGGCCCCCCTGGCTGAAAACACATCTATAATGCACATACAGCCGATTAGACAGAGTGTCATAATAACTAGTTTCTTCTTGCTGATTGGATCTCCAAAAAAAATCTTACCAAAAAGGGTCGCCCATATTGGATTTGAAAACATCAGTACAGTAGCAACACTTATAGGAATGTTATCTACAGACAAGCTATAAAAGGACATACCAATGGCAAAGCATATAATTCCATAAAGACATGCGAAAAGGATGCCCTTGATTGGTAGCCTAAAGGCTGACCTCTTTCTAAAAATAAATATATAGTAAGCATAATTGCAGCGGATAGGGCCCTTATAAAGGATATATCCACAGTACGTAGGCTGATATGGTTGAGATACCTACTTGATATACCCATATAACCCCAGAAAAATGTGGCCAGCATCATCATGGATACGCCGACCTTCTTAACGGTTAGTCTCATATATAACTCCTTATAAAAAATATTTTTTAAGTCTCTATAAATCAGAATATATCTTTAGCCTCTTCTTTAAACAGCATAAAAAATCCCGCACAAAGTAGAACTGGAACAAACCAGATAGACCTTAGACCGACCAGACCAGTCACAAGGGCACCAATAGCTGCACCAAGGGCAAAAACAAAGATAAAAAGGAAGTAGTAAAGGCTCCTTATACGAAGATCCTCGTCTCCTGTGGCCTGGTATTTACACAGAAGTGTTGTAGCACTTTTTAGGTTTCCTGTGCACATGGTAGTCGCATAGGCATTGCCATGAAACTTATTAAAGGCTATAATCTGCATGCCACAGACAAAAGAAATTAGCATATTGGCGGGGCTGTCGTAGTCCTTGGACAAAAAGCCAATTATTATGACGAAGAGAATTTCCAGGGCCAAGACAATTTGACGCCAATGGATTCTTTGTCTATACTTGTAGGTCAATTGTATTTTTTGACATAGGTAGACACCTAGGGCAAAAGATATGATTGGCAATATATACTTAAGTGCATCATGAAAATTAGCTTCAGCCAGACTCTGGCCCAAGAGGACTATGTTACCGGTTTGGGCGTTGGCAAAGACCTTGCCCCTACAGATATATGAATAGGCATCCATAAAGCCACCAGCCATTGTAAGAAATATTCCTATACGCACTGATTCAGACATTTGTCTACTAGATTCCATTATTTCACCTCCTAGTAGTTTAGCAAGTATATTTTACCACAAATTCTAATCACTGGGCCTGAAAGATAGAAAAAAATCGGGATTTTTGATATAATTAATTGTCGGCACTATCAATAATATCAATGTTTTCTGAGAGTCCATGGTGGACCAGTGAAAAGGGGTTAAAAATTCCTTAAAATAGGCCTTGACCTATAGAAAATATATATAGGGCGTAAATATTGGTCCAATATATGATATAATGATTAGATAAGTGTGCGTATTGTGGAGGAACGAATGGAAAATATAATAAAGTCGATAACTTAATATTTGAATATACAAGTGATGAAACCACTTATAGTGCCATAGATGACTTTAATCTAGATATCAAGAAGGGTGAATTCGTGGCCATAATAGGTCACAACGGATCGGGTAAATCTACCCTGTCCAAGAACCTAAATGCCATCTTGGTGCCAACTAGTGGAGATATAAATATAAAGGGTATGAATACCAGGGACGAAAAATACCTATGGGATATAAGACAGACTGCAGGTATGGTATTTCAGAACCCTGACAACCAGATTGTAGCGACTATTGTTGAAGAGGATGTGGCCTTTGGCTGTGAAAACTTGGGTATACCTCCTCAAGAAATCAGGCTGAGGGTTGATGAAGCCCTAAAAAATGTAGATATGTACGATTTGAGGGAAAGGCAGCCCCACCTCCTATCAGGGGGTCAAAAGCAGAGGGTAGCTATAGCTGGTATAATAGCTATGAGACCGGAGTGCATAATATTTGACGAGGCTACTGCTATGCTGGACCCTTCTGGAAGGCAGGAGGTCATGAACACAATCAAGAGATTGAATAAGGAATACAATATAACAGTCTTACATATTACCCACTTTATGGAAGAAGCTGTGGAGGCTGACAGGGTAATAGTAATGGAAAAGGGAAAATTGGCCCTAGAGGGGACTCCTAGAGAGGTATTTTCCAATGTAACTAGGCTAAAGGAAATAGGTCTAGATGTACCATATATGACTGAACTAGCCCACCTACTAAAGGAAGATGGGCTAGATATCAGGGATAATATACTGACTGTTGATGAAATGGTGGGTGAACTATGTCAATTAAGGTAGAGAATTTAACATATATTTATGATGAGGGTATGCCTTTTGAGCATAGGGCCCTGGATGATGTCAGCTTTGAAATCCAGGACAGGGACTTTGTAGGCTTAATAGGTCATACAGGTTCAGGAAAATCTACCCTTATCCAACATTTAAATGGTTTGATGAAGCCAAGTAGTGGAAAAATATATATAAACGGTTTTGACATAACCCAGAAGGACCAGAACCTTACAGATATAAGAAAGAGGGTGGGTATAGTTTTTCAGTATCCTGAATATCAGCTATTTGAAGAAACTGTAGCCAAGGATATAGCCTTTGGCCCACAAAACCTAGGCCTAGATGAAGCAGAGGTAGACAGTAGGGTCAGAAAGGCCATGGCAGATGTAGGCCTAGATTATGACCATTTCTCAGGCAAGTCTCCATTTGAATTATCTGGTGGACAAAAGCGTAGGGTGGCTATAGCTGGAGTTATAGCTATGGAGCCAGAGGTTTTGATTCTAGACGAGCCTACAGCAGGTCTAGACCCAGGTGGTAGGGATGAAATTTTCGACTTAATAAGGAGCCTACATGCCAACAATAATATGACTGTAATCCTTTCATCTCACAGTATGGATGATATGGCCAAGCTAGTAAACACCCTAATGGTAATGAACAAGGGCAGGCTTGAAATCATGGGAAGTCCTAGAGAGGTCTTCAAGGAAATGCAGATAGACTAAGGGGTATGGGTCTAAATATACCTCAGGTTCTGGAGCTGGCCATCAAGCTTAAGAAGGCTGGCTACGATGTCAGGACAGATGTAATAACCATAGAAGAAGTAAAAGTAGAGATAGAGAGATGTCTATTGGAAAAGGGAGGGTCTACAAATGCTTAAAGATATAACACTTGGGCAGTTTTACCCTGTAAAATCTCCCATACATTCACTAGATGCTAGGACCAAATTATTGGCCACACTCCTATTTATGGTGGCGATATTTGTGGTCAATCAGTTCTATCCATATGCCCTTATGTTTTTATTGATATATGTGGTTTCTAGGATGGCTAATATACCTATCAAGTATATAGCCAAGGGTATAAAGCCACTTAGGTGGATTATCCTATTCACCTTTGTAATAAATATCTTCTTCATAAAGGGAGGGGACCTAGTCTTTGCCCTAGGCTTTCTGAAGATATATACAAACGGTATTAGAACAGCAATATTTATGGCATTTAGGCTAGTGCTATTGGTAGCAGGTACGTCTATATTGACCCTGACTACATCACCTATATCCTTGACAGATGGTATAGAAAATGCCTGTGCTCCACTTAAGAGGTTTGGTTTTCCAGCCCATGAGCTGGCTATGATGATGACTATAGCCTTGAGGTTTATACCTACATTATTGGATGAAACAGATAAGATAATGAAGGCCCAGATGTCTAGAGGGGCCGATTTTGAGAGTAAGAATATAGTTTCAAGGGCCAAGAATATGGTACCCCTACTGATACCCTTGTTTGTATCTGCCTTTAGGAGGGCTGACGAGTTGGCCTGGGCTATGGAGGCTAGGTGCTACCGTGGGGGAGATAATAGGACCAAGATGAAGCAGAGTATCTTGGGTAAGAAGGATTATATGGCAGACTTTGTAATGGTTGCCTTCTTACTACTAATGATAGGCTCAAGATTTATAAATTCATATAGTGAATTGAGTGCAAGCTTGATTAGTAGGATCCCTGTTCAAATGCGATAAGGGGTCCTTTTATTATGGGCTTAGATAAAGCTGGGGTCATATGCTATAATAGGACTATAAAGACATTAAGGCTATAAGGTCAATCGAGAGAATAAGAGAATAAGGTAATAAAAGAATAAGGTAATAAAAGAATAAGGTAATAAAAGATAAAAAGACCATAAGATAAAATATTAGGAGGTAGGCTAATGAATCTGGTTAAGTATAGGGATAGAAAAAATACAAACTCTGTAAAGTGGGACAATCTAAAAAATATATTTGGTCAAAAAGACCTCTTACCACTTTGGGTAGCAGATATGGACTTTGAGGTGCCCGGTTGCGTCAAGGAAGCCCTCCACAAGTATGTTGAAGAAGGTGTATTTGGATATAGCCTACCAGATAGGGGGTATGCCAAGGCCTTTATAGATTGGGAGTACAAGTACCATGGTTATAAGGTCGACAAGAAGTGGATTAGGTTTGCCCCAGGTGTGGTTCCAGCGATTTCTTGGGATAATAAACGCCCTGACAAAAGAGGGCGATCCAGTAATTATTACACCACCGGTCTACTATCCATTTAAGCAGGTTGTGACCTCTAACAAGAGGGCCCTAGTTGAAAGCCACCTGGTAAATAAGGATGGCTACTATAGGATAGATTTTGAAGATTTTGAGGAGAAAATACTAGACCAGGGAGTCAAGCTATTTATCCTATGCTCACCCCACAACCCTGTAGGTAGGGTCTGGGATAGGGATGAATTGGTCAGACTCTTAGATATATGCAAAAGGAATGGTGTATATGTGATTGCCGATGAAATCCACCAGGACATTATCATAGGTGATAAAATCCAGTATCCAGCGGCAAGTCTAGGTGACTACAGTAAAATTTTGGTGACTCTTACAGCAGCTACTAAGACCTTTAATCTGGCTGCCTGCCAGAACTCTTTCTTAATTATAGCGGATGAGGGTCTAAGGACCAGCTACGATGCCTTTGCAGAAAAAATTCGCAGTACTTCAGGCAATGCCTTTGGTTATATAGCAGTCCAAGCCGCCTATGAGGGAGGTAGGGGTTGGTTTGAAGAGGTCTTAGGTCTTATAAGGTCCAATTACCTCTTCTTAAAAGAGGGACTAGACTCAAGGCTTCCAAAGGCAAGGTTAACACCGTTAGAGGGGGACCTACCTGGCATGGTTAGATCTAGGGACCTACCTGGCATGGTTAGATCTAGGGGCCTATCTTGGTCCAGATGATATAGAGGATACTATAAAAAATAAGTGTGGCCTGGCAGTTGATTTTGGATCCTGGTTTGGTGGCCAAAAATACGCCAGCTTTATCAGGATAAACCTGGCCACTAGTAGGGAAAATATAGAAAGTCTATTGAATAGACTGGAAATGATAGGAGAGGACATGTAGATGGCAAAGATAGGTGATATAGTTCTTGGCCAGGGCTTGCCCAAGATATGCATACCCCTGGTTGCAAGGGACGAAGAAGGAATAAATAGGGAACTAGACTTGATGGCAGGCCTAGATTTTGACATAGTTGAATTTCGTATAGACTACTTTGAGGGTCTTGAGGATTATACAAGATTAAAGGACCTGGTGGTACTAATAAAAAACAGGTTAAATAAGCCCCTAATTCTTACCCTTAGGACAAAAAATGAGGGGGGTAACGTAGATCCTAGTGAGGCGACATACTTTGGACTACTAGAAAAAATAATAGAGGATAGGCTGGCAGAGGCCATAGATATTGAATATATGAGAAAGCAAGAAAGAGTGGTAAGACTAGTTGACTTAGCCAAGGACAAGGGCCTTACAAGTATACTGTCAAACCATGACTTTAACTCTACACCAGCCAGGGAAGAGATAGTTACCAGGTTAGAGGCTATGATAGGAATGGGGGCAGATGTTGCCAAGATAGCCCTGATGCCGACCTGTCCTGATGATGTCTTGAACCTACTAGGAGCCACTAGCCAGGTAAAGTCAAAGCACCCAGACCAGGCCTTGATTACAGTATCAATGGGTCAGATGGGGACCATATCCAGATTAGCTGGTGGTGTCTTTGGTTCGGACATGACCTTTGCCTCAGTTCTTGAAGAATCTGCACCAGGCCAAATACCTGCTAAAAATATCAGGAGAGTATTGGGCATTTTGGGATGAGACAGAGTTGCTGTATACTATTTGGTGCCTTAAGAGAAAGTATAAAAAGGTGATAAGAGGCTATTTCCCTTAGGGACAAATGCAAGAAAGAAGTCAAAACTAACAAAAAATATTGATAATTGATATTAATCATTCAAACATTTAATAATAGAAAGGACTTTCACAAGTCTCTTTTTATTTTGTTAAAATTATGCTATTATGTAATTGGTTGTAAATAAATTAAAGAGAGGTGCAAAATGCAGGAAGAACAAAAGAATACCAACTTGCCAGCAGGAAAAAAGTATACTCCTTCTGACATATTGAAATTCGTAATACCCTCGCTAATCGGTATTATACTTTTTATGCTGCCTATAAAGGAATATGATCCTGAGATAAACCAGGATAAGATAACTATACCTATTGCCTTTGTAGCATCATTTATACAAAATAACATTGGTAGCATACTACCTACACTTATATTGATAATTGTCTTGATATCAGCCTTGGGAAGTCTACTTACAAAGCTGAATATCTACAAGCCAAAGTCAGATTTTGCCAAGGGCTTATTCGTCCAGACAACTTTTTGGACTATAACTAGGGTTTTGGCAGGAATATTTATAACGATGAGTTACTTCAAGGTGGGACCTGAGTACATCATTTCATCAGATACAGGTAATTTTATACTGGGAGACCTTCTGACTACCCTAATCGTTATCTTCGTATTCGCAGGTCTGTTGCTGCCACTCCTACTTGACTTCGGTCTATTGGAATTTGTAGGAACCCTGCTAGCCAAGATAATGAGACCAGTCTTTACCCTACCAGGTAGGTCTGCAGTCGACTGTTTTACATCATGGTTGGGTGATGGTACCCTGGGTGTAATGTTGACAGCCAAACAGTATGAAGAGGGTTACTACTCAGCTAGAGAAGCTTCAATTATATCGACTACCTTCTCAGCAGTATCAATCACCTTCTGTCTAGTAGTTTTAAAGCAGGTAAATATGGCCCATATGTTCGTGCCTTACTACCTAACTATATGCTTTATAGGTGTGGTTTGTGCTATTATAGTTCCTAGAATACCGCCCCTATCATTAAAGAAGAACGACTACTACAAGGGTGGAGAGGCTCTTGATGAGAGTATACCTGAAGGCGAAACCTACTTTAGTTGGGCCCTACACCAGGCTGTTATGACAGCTAGGCACAATGCCAGCCTTAAGAATTTCCTGAAGAATGGCCTTAAAAACGCCCTTGACATGTGGATAGGCGTAATGCCAGTCGTTATGGGCTTTGGTACAATAGCCCTAATACTTTCAAACTACACTCCAATATTTGAAATTTAGGTAAGCCATTTATCCCCCTACTAAACCTAATCCAGTTGCCAGAAGCAGTATCTGCATCTAAGACTATGTTGGTAGGTTTCACTGATATGTTCGTTCCATCTATCATAGCTAGTAAGGAAATCTCTAGTGAATTGACTAGGTTCGTTGTAGCTACTGTATCAGTAACACAGTTGATTTACATGAGTGAGGTAGGAGCCCTAATAGTTGGTACTAGGATACCGGTTAGGGTATGGGAATTATTTGTAATATTCCTTGAGAGAACAATCATATCAATCATGTTGGCGACCCTAATAGCCAGGTTTGTTCTCCATCTAGTATAGAAAAATATATGACTACTTTAAGACCAGTATCTATACTCAACTAGTAAAAGTGACTGCTTGTCAAGTAACATTGACGAATTAAATTTTCAAATCAATTTTAATCGGTTGTATAAAATTTAGCGTTGGTGAGAGAAAATTTTCTCCCAACGCTAAATTTTTTGCAAAAAAATGGGAACACACATCAAATCTCGTGTATAATTTAAATCGCACAAAATAAAAAACAAGGAGAAATGATATGTGTTCTAATGCTAGTATAACAGAAATCTTGGGAATTAACGATAAGAATTTAGTAATTTCTCTCTATTATCGTCAGTAAAACATCTTGGTCCGATGTTTTCTTGCCTATCACAGTGTCCATTTTTTATTTGTTCTACCTTGCCACGTTTAAGCTCATTGTAAATAGTGGTTCTTGACCTTTTTATGTGCCTGGCAATAGAAGATATTGAGCAAGCTAATTTGATCATAGCATAAATTTCTCCTCTTTCATACTCACTTAGGTGTTTAAAGTTTATCTTTTTTATGTTAAAATTAAGTTGATTGTATAATCATTTTTTTATTTAGTTGTACAAATTGATTATACAATCAACCGTATTTAATAATATAACAGAAATAGGAAAACATAATATAATTAACTTGCTGGACAGAATAGCAATTGAACTAAATGTTAGTCTTTATGACTTATACGATGAAGATTTTTATGCGATAGATCAAATTGTTCAGGTTATTTACAGACGTTTAAGAAAGGAACGATAATATGAACGTATACTACAAAAATAATGAAAGAATACATGAAAAAAAGAATATCAGTATATGTACTGATGGTAATTACGATTATAGCAACTTTTTTTACTAGTATTCACTCCTATAATAGTAGTAAAGAGTCAATGCATAAACACTATCACCTATTTAAATAAATATAAAAAGTAAGTACGATGGGATTGCAAAAGATATTAGCAAAAAAATGAATTGGATAGTATATCTAAAAAAACAAGGATGTTAAAAGCCTTATATACTCAAAAAAATATAGGAAAATTTAGGGAGAATAATAAAGTTACTAAATACGATATAAGAACCTATAACTCTGAAATATTAGATTTGGAGAAGATAAAAGATAGTAGAAGGTCGATCTCCTAATAATAAAAATGAAATAATTGTAAGTAATAAGTCCCTGTTAAAAAATAAGTATGGGAAAAATATATCAGGCATAATCACTAAAGACTATATTGACAATGGAAAGCATGAACTTATAAATAGTGACAGTGATTTTAAAATTGTGGGTGTTTATGAAAGAGACAAAAGAACCCAAGAGATTCTTGAAAAACTACAGGTATCGGATACAAACCAAATTTTCACAAGTGAGAGTTATCTACCAAGTGGTAAAACTAGATATGATGCATATTTAAATTTCAATAGGGGTAGGGGTGCTTCCTCGATAATATATGAAATGAACACAAATATTTTTGGTGGTGATAGTAGGGTTGAGTCAAACCAACTATCTGATAAGATAAGCGATTCTTTTATTAATGCAACTGATGATGCCATACGTCTATTTAAACCAATAATAATATCATCTTGCCTAGTAATTTTTTTAATCTACCTTCTAGTCTTTGAAGATAGGAAAAAAATAGTTTCTACTGTTCAAATAATTGGTGGAGAAAAGAAAAGAATAGTAAAGAGTATGTTTATAGAAAATATTTCTATAATAGTTTTTTCAACGATTATAGGAATATTACTGGGCAGTATATTATCAAAGATACTTATACAGGGGGAAGATCTTACAGGCTTTGTAGCGGAATTTGACATAATTGACAAAAAAATGTATATATCGTTCAAGGATATTGTAAATTCATCTCTTGTATCTGCAATTAGTTTAATATCAATAACGATATATGAGACCGCTACAATTATAAGGGGAGATATGCTAAGAGGTACTAGTAGTAGCTATAATAATCTGCTCCTAAAGAGGATAAAAGCAGGTGCTAAGTGTGACAACCTATTAAAAATGTCCTTTAGTTACTATATATCATCTTTAAAGAGGTATATTATACCAATGATAATTATGATTATGTTTGGGAATATTTTTATTTCATATTTTAACATTGAAAAAAATGATGCACAGTTTTCTGACAGAACTAGGTTCGATCAGATTAATATGTATAGAAACTATGGCCTTCAGAACAATTCGTATTTAGGTAATAAGAATACTTTAATTCATGACCAAAAATTCAAAAACAAGATCACTAATACCAAATATGAGTATAGCACAGAAGCTTTTATAAATGTAAATACTAAAAATCTGGATAAGTACTATCTAGAAATGCTTGGAGATTCTGTCAAAAGGGATAGTATGTATGAATTAAATATACTTTTAAGGGGGATAAGCAAGGCCGAAAGAGAGGACTTGTTCAAAAAGTCAGTCTTAACTGATGATGATATTAAGATTTTGAATACCTCTGGTTTTATACTGATAAATGGATTTAGGAACAGAGATATGGGTCTTGATATGAAGATATTTTCTAGTATGCCAACAAGTCTTGAACTAAAATACAAGGTCTATGATAAGGATAGAGAAAGATATTCTAAGTTAGAATCAAAAGATGTTATTACTCATGAATATGATGAAAAGTATAAGAGTATAAGTGCAGAGTTTGATCACCCAATGGTGATTGTCAGTGAAGATTTTCTTAAGAAAATAACTGGTATAAAAGAAGCTTTGAGTATATATTTTGATGCAAAAGACACTAAAGGAGAAAACTATATAAACAATTTGTTTGCAAGGAATGAAGATTTTACCATATTCAATGCTAAGTACTTTAAAGATAAGAATGCTATTACATCAAGAATTTTATATAGGAATGTCAAATATATCAACATGTCTGTCCTACTATTACTGATGACAATTTCCATGTTTTTTGCAGTTAAACTTACCATAATATTTAGGGAAAAGGAGATAAATTCAATTAGAGCAATTGGTGGGAGTAAGAAACAAGTTTTAAAGATATTTTTGTATGAAGGCCTATTTATAGCCTTTATATGCAGTTCTGTTTCTCTTGTTACTGGTATCAAGAAGGGATATATAAACTATCTTAGATACTTAGGAGAGCAAAGTGATAAAACAGATATTCACTTTTTAATGGATTACATGAGTATTTTTTCTTGTTTAATATTTATATTTGTAATATCTCTAGTTTTTCAAATTGTAATATTGAGACGTAATAGAGAATAATCTTTTGAGTATATGTAATTTTTTCTGTAAATTAGCCTTCTATGGTCAATCTGTCGATTAGGCAGTTAAAAGGGATATAGGAGTGAAGGCAAGGATAATACTAATGGAAAGGTATAAGATACAAAAGGGCAACATCCATAGCTATCAATTTGCTATGGATGTTGCCGCATAATTTCGTTAGGGACGTGTCCCTGTTGAGCTCGCAAAGCGTGCGAAACAATAAACCACCCGCTATGCGGGTGCGCGACAGATGTTATACAAAAAAAATCACCATTCCGTAGTATAATTGAATTGTTCAAGCTCAATAATACGAATAGGAAGGTGATTTTATGGCTAATAAAGCGAATAGCTTATCTCACACAAAATGGATGTGCAAATATCATATAGTGTTTACACCAAAATACAGGCGAAATAATATATAATCAGTATAAACAAAGTATAGGCCAAATTCTGAGACAATTATGTTCGTATAAAGGTGTAGAAATACTAGAAGGTCATCTTATGCCAGACCATGTACATATGCTAGTAAGTATACCACCTAAAATTAGTGTATCACAATTTATGGATTATCTCAAAGGAAAAAGTGCACTAATGATATTTGACAAACACGCAAACTTAAAATATAAATTTGGAAATAGACATTTTTGGTCTGAAGGATACTATGTAAGTACGGTTGGATTGAATGAAGCAACTATAAAGAAGTATATTCAAGAACAGGAAAAACATGATATAGCCATGGATAAATTAAGTGTCAAAGAATATGAAGATCCCTTTAGGGATGGCAAGTAGTACAAATACCCTTTAAAGGGTGGCGACGAGTCAAAGGCCGAGCTTGAACAGAGTGAAAGCCAGCGCCTTTAGACGCTGGCCGGTAACCCTTGGGCTTATAGCCCTTGTGCAAACCACCCGTTGGACGGGTGGTCATGATTTAATAGATTTTATTGATTTAAATTATCACCAATGTTATTTGACATAGAGCCAAAATTATTCAACTGTTACTGACTTGGCAAGATTTCTTGGCTTGTCAACATCTAATCCCCTTCTTGCTAGACACCATTAAGGCAAGTATCTGCATTGGTATAACAGCCACTATAGGTGATAGGAGGTCATCTGTCTTAGGTATGTAGATAACTCTTTCAGCAACCTTTTCTACACCTGTGTTACCTTCCTGGGTAATCGCCACTACATAGGCACCCCTGGCCCTTACTTCTTCCATATTTGAGACCATTTTTTCATATAGGTCGTGCTGACTAGCTAGGGATATTACAGGAGTTTCATCTTCAATTAGGGCTATAGTACCGTGCTTCAACTCGCCAGCAGCAAAGGCCTCAGCATGAATATAGGATACTTCCTTAAGTTTTAGAGAACCCTCCATTGCTAGGGCATAGTCTATACCCCTACCTAGGAAGAAGGCATTTTGCTTGTTTACTATATCATCGGCAATTACTTCTACATCAGACATATTTTCAAGGACTGCCTCAATCTTTTCTGGTAGACCAGACATCTTCTTAATCATATCCATATAGTAGTCCATGCTAATCTTGCCCATTTCTAGGGCGAAATTAAGGGCTATCATATATAGGGAAATGATCTGAGTAGTGTAGGCCTTAGTTGAGGCTACAGCTATCTCTGGACCTGCCCAAGTATAGAATACATCATCAGCCTCTCTGGCTATTGATGAACCAACCACATTTGTTACAGCTAGGATCCTTGCCCCCTTAGACTTTGAGTCCCTAAGTACAGCCAAAGTATCTGCAGTTTCTCCAGACTGGCTAACTAGGATTACTAGGGAATGTTCATCCACAAAGTTCTCATTGTACCTAAATTCTGATGCTATGTCAGTAATTACTGGGAGACCCATTAACTTCTGCATAGCTGTCTTACCTAGGACACCTGCATGGTAGGCAGTACCACAGGCAACTATATAGATTCTGTTAATATTTTCTAGGTCTTCCTTAGTCATCTTTATACTATCAAGGACTATCTTTCCGTCCTTGTCTAGTCTTCTTTCAAGTGTTTCCTTGATACCTCTTGGCTGTTCGAATATTTCCTTTTCCATGAAACAAGAGTAGCCGCCCTTTTCAGCAGCCTCTATATCCCAGTCAACATGGTGAAGCTTCTTATCTACTAGTTGTCTGTCAGAGTTGTAAATCTTAATATCTCCACCCTTAATATGAACTACTTCTCCGTTATCAAGATAGTATATATCTCTTGTATATTTAAGTATGGCAGGGATGTCAGAAGCTATAAGGGCTTCACCATCGCCTACACCAGCAATTAGTGGACTGTCCTTCCTAACTGCTACCAATTCGTCCTTGTCATTTGCAGATACGACACCAAGAGCATAGGCACCCTTTAACCTAGCTATAGTTGCATATACTGCATCTAGTAGATTTCCTTCATAGTACTTGTCCAATAGGTGGGCAACTACCTCTGTATCAGTTTTTGATCTAAACTTTACCCCTTCAGCTTCAAGTTCAGCCCTTAGGTCAAGGTAGTTTTCAATGATACCATTGTGAACTACTGCCAAAGTACCAGCCTCGTTAAAGTGGGGATGGGCATTGGCGTCTGATGGCTCACCATGAGTGGCCCACCTAGTATGACCTATACCAACATGTCCCTCTATATTTTTTTCTTTTAAGCTATCTGAAAGTACAGCTAGCCTTCCTTGGAATTTCCTTATTTCAAGGCCATCTCCAGTGTTTACAGCAACACCGGCAGAATCATAGCCCCTATATTCCAGCTTAGCAAGACCATCCACAATGACGTCTGCTGCATTCTTCTTTCCAAAATAACCTACTATTCCACACATTCTATTACTTCCTCCTAAATTTTATTTATAAAGAAGAGCACTAGATGAAAAAATCCTTTGTTACAGAATTACTCCTGTTTTTTATAAGTTTTCTATCGATGCTAGTTCACCGCAGGGCATCCGCCGAATTTTCGATAACCCTGTCCTCGTTAACTGTATTTCTACAGTCTGGCGCTAAGTGAAAGGGTGAATAGCATTATGCCAAGTTTTTATACCTGGGTGGAAATATTACTACTTACCATAAATGCCAATTTCACTTTTTATTAAAGACTCCTCTTTGGGCAACAGTTAGCCTACAAGACTTTATATCTCAACCTTTTTACAGGTGTATTTACATGATACTCCAGAAAAAAGGTGAAGTTTCATGCATGCTATCCTATGCCATACTACTATTTTACCATAAAAACTTAATTTAAACTGACTTATTTTTATATAAAGGGGCTAAGAAAAGGAGGGGGACCAGGAGGATCTTTGAAACAACTACTATATAGGTCATAAGTGTGGTATAATATATGCAGTATAAAGCAGTGTAACCGAGCATAAATAAGTGTAAAGTAGCATATATCAGTACAATAGGAAGATAAGAAAATATTTGGATAAGCTAGACGAGTATAGGTGCAAGAGGAAGGAAAAATATGGCAGATAAAAATATAATGCTTGTAGTGGCCTATGAGGGTACTAGGTATTGTGGTTGGCAAAGGCAACCAGACTCACTGGGTATACAGGGAGAGTTGGAATATGCCTGTATGCAGGCCTTTAATAAAAAGAATATAAGTATAACAGGGTCAGGTAGGACAGACGCAGGTGTCCATGCCCTAGGGCAGGTGGCAAACTTCACAGTGGATACCACTATACCAATAGACAAGATACCAGAGGTTTTAAACAACAGACTACCCAAGGATATAGCAGTCTTAAAGGCTCAAGAGGTCAAGCCTGGATTTCACGCTAGACACTCAGCCCACAAAAAGACCTATAGGTACCAGATCTACCCGTCTAGGCTTAGGAGTCCCTTTCTGAAGGACTTTGCCTACCAGGTCAAGTATGATTTGGACTTTGATAGGATGAAGAGAGAGATAGGCCACCTAGTAGGCCAACATGATTTCAAGGGCTTTATGAGTAGTGGGTCAGATATCAAGTCGACAGTTAGGACCATATATAGGGCAGACATATATAAGGATGGAGACCTTATAATTATAGAGGTTGAGGGTAATGGCTTCCTCTACAATATGGTAAGGATAATAGCAGGAACTATGGTGGACATAGGCAGGGGGAAGATAAGAGAAAGCCTGAAAGATATTATAGGGTCTGGAATAAGGGGAAGGGCAGGACATACAGCTCACCACAGGGTCTATTCCTCCTAGGTGTAGACTATCCCGAGGACCTGAAAAATATATAATTTTATCCTAAGGCTCGTATATAAAAAATGCAAGATTAGAGCCGTTTGAGTTTTTAAGTATAAGAGTAAAAATAAGGAATAAATCCAAGCCAAAAAATGATATATGGACCAAAAAGCCTAATTTTAAAAGGTTTAAAGGTCCATATTTTTATGCGATAAAATAATAAAGATAACTAGAAAAATGTTATAAAAATGAGATTTTTGAAATAAAAAATACAAAAAATTCATTTTTTGTATTGACAGATAGGCTTGATGGGTTTAGAATATAGATAATTTAAATCTAGCAAAGGAGGTTAGAGTAATGGCTAGGAAACTATTTATTCCCGGTCCAATAGACGTCATGCCTGATGTATTAGAAAAAATGGCGACGCCAATGATTGGTCACCGAGGAAAGGATGCGAGTGCTTTACAAGAAAGCGTTAGCAAGAAGCTACAAAAACTATTCTATACAGAAAGTGAGATACTATTATCCACATCGTCCGGTTCGGGCCTAATGGAAGGTGCTATCAGATCCTGCACATCCAGAAAGGCAGCTGTGTTCTCCTGTGGTGCATTTGGAGATAGATGGTATAAGATGGCGGTGACAAACAATGTCAAGGTAGACTTGTATAATGTGGATATGGGTAAGGCAATCACGCCGGAAATGGTAGAGACAGCTCTAGCAACCGGTCAGTATGATTTAATTGCAGTTCAGCACAACGAAACTTCTACTGGGATTACAAATCCGATTGAAGAAATAGCTGAAGTAGTAAACAAGTATAAAGATGTAATCTTTTGTGTAGATGCTGTAAGCTCAGCAGGCGGGGCAAAGATTGAGGTCGATAAACTAGGGATAGACATCCTGATAACATCAACTCAAAAAGCCTTAGGACTTCCTCCAGGAATGGCAATATGTACATTCTCTGAAAGGGCAATCAAGAGGGCTGAAACAGTAGAATTCAGAGGAACATACTTCGATTTACTAGCAATGTATAAGTATCTTAAGAAAAAGAATTATCAATACCCTTCAACACCTTCATTATCACATATGTTTGCGATGGACTATCAACTTGACAATATCTTAAAAGAGGGCTTGGACAAAAGGTTCAAGAGACATGAGGAAATGGCCAACTTAGTTAGGGCCTGGGCTCAAAAACACTTCGAATTATTCACTGACAAAAATCATTTATCAAATACACTAACAGTCATAAAGAACACTCAAAATATAAATATATCACAGTTAAATTCAAAATTAATGGAAAAAGGAATGCAGATAGCAAATGGCTACGGCGATTTAAAAGAAAAAACATTTAGAATATCTCATATGGGTGACTACCAGTTAGAAGATATTCAGTATCTTTTGGATACAATAGACGAAATTTTAGGCTTTTAATCAATAAAAGTATCTTTATAGTCCCTAAATTTAATAATATTCATAGGATTTTTTTGACTCAAAAATTTGATTAGGGTTTTCAAAAAAAAGCAAAAATGACAGGTGAAAATTTAAGTAAGTAGTAATAGATATGATTTAGTTCAGGGGGATAATAAAATGATGAAGATATTAGTTACAGATGGTATGGATAGAAATGCAATAAATAATTTAGTAAATGAAGGTTTTGAAGTTGAAGAAAAGTTTTATGAAGAAGAAGTATTAAAAGAAAAGATAAAAGAAGTTGATGTGATAGTAGTCAGGTCAGCAACAAAGCTAAGAAAAAATATAATCGATGAGGCGTTAGAAACAGGACGTTTGAAGCTAATCATCAGGGGTGGTGTAGGTCTGGACAATATAGATGTCGACTATGCAGAGGCTAAGGGCATCATGGTAAGGAATACACCAGGGGCAAGCACAAATGCAGTTGCAGAGCTAGTCTTGTGTGAGATGCTAGTGCTTGCAAGAAATGTGAAGATAGCAAATATAAAGCTAAACGATGGTAAGTGGGACAAGAAGAATCTAAAGGGTAGCGAAATACATGGTAAGACTCTTGGCCTGGTAGGATATGGTAGGATAGCTAGAAATATAGCTGAGAAGGCCCATAGGTTAGGTATGAAGATTCTTTACACTGATGTTATGGAATACCAGGATGCCAGGGAGGACTTTTGCTACACAGACCTGGACAATATAATTGAGAGGGCAGACTATATAACAGTTCACACACCACTTACAGACCAGACTAAAAATATGTTTGGATGGCAAGAATTTGAAAAGATGAAGGATACAGCATTTTTTCTAAATTGTGCCAGGGGTGGTATAGTAAACGAAAATGACCTCCTAAGAGCCATAAACGAGGGTCAGATAGCAGGTGCAGCCCTAGACTGCTTTGAAAATGAGCCTATGCCAATGACAGAATTGGTTACCCATCCAAGGGTAACAGTTACACCTCATATAGGGGCTGCCACTAAGGAAGCCCAGGAGAGAATTGGCTATGAAATAGCTGACATTATAGTAAATTACCGCAAGGAGGCATAATATGGTTACATTGAGACCCTTTAAGGCACTAAGGCCAGATGAAAAATATGTAGACAGGGTTGCAGCCCTACCCTATGACACAATGAATACCCAAGAGGCCAGAATGATGGCCCAAGGCAACCCATATAACTACCTGAGGATTGACAGGGCAGAGATAGACCTTCCAGAGGGGACAGATATACATTCTGACCAGGTCTATGCCAAGGCAGGCCAGAATCTAAGGGCCTTTATAGATGATGGAGTCTTTGTAAAAGAAGCTGAACCAGCCTTATATATATACAGGGAGGTCATGGATGGAAGGGCCCAGGTAGGTATAGTGGGATGTGTAGCTGTTGATGAAAGCCTAGATGGAACTATCAAAAAGCACGAGCATACTAAACCAGACAAGGTTGAGGACAGGACTAGGCACATAGAGGCCTGTCAGGCAAATACGGGGACAATACTCCTTACCTACAGGGATGATGCTAGGGTAGAGGCCATAATGGCCAATAAGATGTTAGAAAAGCCTATCTATGACTTCACCTCAGATGATGGGGTAGGCCATACAGTATGGAAGCTGGCTGGTGAGGAAATGGAAGCCATGGTTGAGGCCTTCAAGGATATAGACAATCTCTATGTTGCAGATGGTCACCATAGGACTGCAGCTGCTGAGAATTATGCTGTAAAAATGAGGAAGGAAGTAGGAGACTACACTGGTCAGGAAGAATTTAATTATTATCTTGCCATGATAGCCCCTAAAAACAGCCTGTATGTAATGGACTACAATAGGGTGGTAGAAGACCTAAATGGATATGATTTTGATACATTTAGAAACCTGCTTACAAAGAACTTCCTCATAGACCAGGTAGATAAGGCCTATAAGCCAAGGGAAAAGTATGAATATGGCATGTATATAGATGGAGTCTGGTATAGACTTAAGGTCAAGGATGAAGTCATAGACACAATAAATAAAACAAGTAAAAATCTGGCCATCGACCTCCTAGATGTCAGTCTACTACACGACCTATTAATAGAGCCAATCCTGGGTATAGATGTGCCACAAAGGGACAAGAGGATAGACTTTATAGGTGGTATAAGGGGTTTAGGTGAAATAGAGAAGAGGGTTGAAGAAGGTATGAGACTAGGTTTTGCCCTATATCCAACAGGTATCGAAGAGCTAATGGCAGTAGCGGATATGGATGGGGTAATGCCGGCCAAGTCAACATGGTTTGAGCCAAAGGTCAGGTGTGGACTCTTTCTCCACATGATGGACTAATATATTAAATAAAAGGGAACTCCTCATAGGGATATTACATATTACATGTATAGTAGAGAAAAGGAGTTCTCTTTTTGTGAAAAAAGGGCCTCTAGGCTTGTAAATAGGGGATAATTGGTAAAAATTTATCCCCTATTATCAGGTGAGATAAATCATATTATTGGTAAAAATCGACTACAAGGGGGAAGGTCAAGAAAAAATAATGAAAAACCTTGAATATTGGACGAAAAAACATTGACTTTTTACTTATATGGGAGTAAAATATATGAGAATGCGTTAATAAGTCCACGATGCCCCGGACTTTACATATATGCAATTGAAAATACGAATGAAAAGTTAAGGAGGGTCTTTATGAAGAGTTATATAGCTAAGCCAGCAGACGTTAAGAGAGACTGGTATATAGTTGATGCTGAAGGCAAGACATTAGGTCGTTTAGCAACTGAAATCGCAACAATATTAAGAGGAAAGAACAAGCCAACATTTACACCACATGTTGATGGTGGAGACTTTGTTATAGTAGTAAATGCTGAGAAGGTAGTACTTACAGGAAAGAAGCTTACTCAGAAATACTACAGATATCATACAGGTTATGTAGGTGGGTTAAAGGAAATATCTTATAAGGAAATGATGGAAAAGAAGCCAGAAGAAGTTGTGGCTCACGCAGTTAGCGGTATGCTTCCAAAGAACAAGCTTAGAGATAGAATGATGACTAGACTAAGAGTTTACAGAGGTGCTGAACATCCACATGCAGCACAGAACCCACAGGTTTTAAACGTTAAGTAGGATATCGAGAGGAGGATTTGATTAATGGCTAATGTACAATATTACGGAACAGGAAGAAGAAAACATTCTGTAGCTAGAGTTAGATTAGTAGCTGGAGAAGGTAACATAAAAGTAAACGGAAGAGACTTAGAAGAATACTTCAATTACGAAACTCTAATAAGAGACGTAAAGCAGCCTCTTGTGATAACTGGAAACGAAAACAAGTACGATGTAATCGTAACAGTTGAAGGTGGCGGATACACTGGACAGGCTGGTGCTATCAGACACGGTATCTCTAGAGCTTTGTTAAAGACAGAAGACGAAGTTAGAGGAACATTAAAGGCTGAAGGTTTCTTAACAAGAGACCCAAGAATGAAGGAAAGAAAGAAATACGGTCTTAAGGCTGCCAGAAGAGCACCTCAGTT